>Ga0180301_10000931_pt1 | contig 22921 bp, 25 predicted proteins | sample GuaBasSediGuay16_FD_121797 | JGI IMG/M metagenome (GOLD analysis project Ga0180301, IMG submission 121797) | Subseafloor sediment microbial communities from Guaymas Basin, Gulf of California, Mexico - Guay16, Core 4569-2, 12-15 cm | ecosystem: Environmental > Aquatic > Marine > Hydrothermal...
CCCATTTACATCAATAGGTATAGGAATAGTATACTCACCAGTCATATCTATTGCTCCTTCATACTCAAAGTCGTTCTGTGAAGGAATGTATGAGTATATATAAAGTGTTGTTGATAACGGGTCTCCATAGTAATCATACTCTATAATTGTGAGGAGAACTTCAAGAATACCATCACCATCTAAGTCGTAAGTTTGGACAAAGGCTAAAGCATTCTGTGATGATATACTCCATTCACCCATTTGGGCTAGATGATCATCTTTCCATTTCCATACTTCTAAAGCTAAAGTCCCATCAGCATATTGGGTTATGAAGACGATTTCATATGCCCCATCAGAATCGATATCTCCTGTCGCAGTAGATATTATCCGTGCGTTATCTATCTCAATCATATCCATAGAATATAAATCGGTTCCCCTCATATAGGCAACTAGTAATTTGCCTACTATGGGCTCCATACTTCCATCAGAGTACATGTTTTCTATATTATATCCGATCACTAGCTCTGTTCATCCATCTGAGTCTATATCACCTGAAGCAAGTTCAGAAACCTCTATAAAATTGCCTACGTCAGTCTGAAAATAGAAAGATACTATTGTCTGAAGAGTATTTGCATCTACAAAGTATAGAGAACCATTGATAGTATCTGAAGAAAAGTCTATATCATAGCCGCCTATCGCGAGTTCGAAGGAACCATCACTGTTATAGTCGCCTAAAGCAGCAGTGACTGCCGTAAGATCATATATTAATTCATAACTGCTACTCACTGTATAGTTTCCGACATATTCATATCGATCTATGCTTGTATAAATCTCTTCATCTGCAAGATTAATGTATGAATAGGTATCGAAGAACTCGCCAGCCCCGTCACCATCAACATCTTCTCCCATAACATTGGCAAATACAAATGGAGATTCCCCATTAACTCCATCTTTACTATCTATAACATCACTAAACACTTCATATAATCCTTCATCAGAGAAGTATTTTGTTAATGAAAGCATTACAAGGTACTTATTACTCTGGTCGACTCCTTCTGAGAAAACAACGAATTCATCAATATTATCTCCATCGAAATCCATGGGCCCTGCTGCACCGAATTGTGCTGTAATCAAATTATAATCTTGATAGATCTTGATCTTTTCATTTACAATATTTTCTAAAGTCTCAGTGCTTATTTCTGGAGAAATATTAACAACTATATCAAGTAGTTCAGCCCATTTCATTTCTGTTGAGAAGGATGTTTCGTATGTGTATACCTGTCTATCATACCTTAATGGATAATGAGCCGAGATCCCATAAGCTCTTGAAACACTATTTCCAAATACTTTATTCTTAATTATCAATGAATCAATTAAATTAATTAAAGATGAAGCAGAAGCTCCTAGTCTATTTTCCACTCTATTTAAGAGATCTAGTAGATCAACTTGGTTTGCGCCGTTAGTAGGATTGTTGCCTCCACCAAAGTCCTGAACATTAGACCTTGCTTCTCGTAGTACTTCAGGATTATTAATTGCAGTATCTACGAAATTCAATACTTTATTAGTATTCACTTGTTCTCTAAGAGGACTTAAATCAATAACTGAAAGGGTTACTCCCTCAATATTTTCCTCATAATAATATCGAATATATTCGTCAACTATGTTAATAGATAGATCAATAGGATCCATCATTGGATTATTAATAAGGTTACTCAACCAATAGTCATAGGGCCAACCTCTTCCAGGTTCCGTTTCTTCCGAGGCAATTAAATAGTCCGCTAAATATCTAAACTCATATGCAGCATCTATTGTTGCCATTAAGCAGGCGTCGAATCCAATAATGGATAAATGTATCCCTGCATTTTCTACTCCTTGCCTTACCTCTTTAAGTGTAAGATAATCCTTATTATTTGAAACGTCCCATGCAACTCCTCCTGGCCCACCTCCATGATCCCATATTATCAATGCATAATTGTTTGCTGGATAATTATTAACAGTATATGTAATAAATCGAGTTAATGTCGCCGGATCTCCCGTATTTACTTCTCCCAAGTCTAGTAGTTCCATAGGTCTTACGCCGATATTATCGTCAGGCATAATTCTAATGATCTTAGCATCGCCCCAGTCAGGAGTACTATGTGAAACTTGGCTTATATACGTAGGAACATTAGTGTATTCATAATCTTTCTCCGATCTGTCAATGAACACTATGACCTCGATCTGTCCTCCAGGATGAGCTCTCTCCATTTCATCAATATCTACTAATGCATCTCCTTCAAGATTATTGTCAGCAGCTACATAGATCATAATAGTCCATGTCCTTTGCTGCATAATAATACGAGGGGATACTGCATAAGTTATCATTGATGAAATTAATAATATGAGAACTAGAGATAAAATGATCCTATTATCCAACCATAGCCCCTTACTAACTTTGTATACAGTGTTAATGCGAATTAAAACCTATTAAAGTTTTCTATAAAATTATCAAGTAATTAGTAACTATTTTACACTTACCATAATATATTAAGACTAGTGTCAAAGTATAGGATTAATATATGCATACACAATCTAGGTAAATTAGGTGGCATCTTATAAAAGTTAAATATTATAATCTAAAGTCACAATAGAAGTAATTCTATAAGGGTGATTATAAAAACGTGCAAATAGAAACGGAACTATTTAAAAGTATTTCAATGGTTTTCGGTAGCTCAACTAAATCCGTTCTAGATAAACTAATGACGCCTTGTAGTAGACACTATCTTCGTGTAAATACTATGATCATTGATCGTGAGGAATTACTTGATCTTTTACGCAATAAGTATACTGAATATTCATTTAAACCCGATCCGTATTACGATGATGCGATCTATATTATTGTTAAAGGCCCTTATAAAATACCTATTGTTGATAAAAGAATAGTGGTTGATTATATTGCGGCAGAAAGCATAATGCTTGGAGCCCCTGTCTATAGGCCCGGGATTGTAAAATTTGATACATTTAGGCCTGGAGAAGAAGTTAATATAGTTACTCCTAACGGGTTTATAGTAGCTTTGGCCAGAACTACTATGGATTCTAAGAAGGTTAAACAGGTTCGCAAGGGATTAGTGGCAAAAACCATAGTCTCTAGGTATAGATTACCTCCTATTAGAGAAATGTACGAATATAAAGCTGGACTGTTCTATCCTCAAAGTCTTCCATCAATAGCTGTTACACATATACTTAATCCAGAAGCAGGCGAAACTATCATTGATTGCTGTGCTGCACCCGGAGGCAAGACTAGTCATATTATACAATACAGCCGAGGATTAGCTAGGTTAATAAGTGTAGATAGATCTGTTCCAAAGATAAATAGGATCGTTGAAACTATTAAAAGGCTCAAGTTGCCTAAAAACTATTTCCTTTATCTTGGTGATTCTAGATACCTAGATAGTGATCTTCCGACGATTAAAGCTGATAAGGTACTCTTAGATCCTCCATGCACAGCTCTTGGTATTAGACCTAAATTACTATTCACTAAGACATATAAAGATCTCTTGAACAGTGTAGCCTACCAAAGACAATTCTTTAAACCAGCATATAATATTCTAAAGATTAACGGCATCCTAGTTTATAGTACTTGTACAATAACTTTTCATGAAAACGAGGGTAATTGTCTCTATATAAGGGATCTTGGCTTTGAAACACTAGATGTAGAGGTTCCATATGCTGATAAAGTTTACTTGGACAATATGGTATTCTACAGGTTTTCTCCCCTTGGACACGATATGAATGGTTATTTTATAGCGGTTTTTAAGAAAATTTTTTCTTAATAAGTTTGCTATTACATAGTGGACAAGTTTTTTCACCTATATTACTTGATACATATCCGCATGTAGGACATATTACTGTGTATCTTCTGAATTGTTTAATACCGGTTGTTCGTAGTGGTTTAAATGGTATCCCTACATATAATAATGTGTTTTGTAATGCATAGTCGTCTGTAATAACGATTACATGACCATATAGACTGTATTGAAGAGCTAAAGCTAAAATGCTAATATCGGTTTTAGATAGAGACGTATGTTCACCAATAGACTTGGCTACATTAATAGCTTTATCAATAAATTTTTTATCAGGTTGAACAACTTTTACTCTACCAATATTCGATGCTATTTCAAACGCTTCTTTGCTCTCATGATCTCTGAGCTCCGAAAGTACATAAGCCGTTGTTAGCAGTTCATGTGAACTATAATGTTGGAGGGGATATTTTGCTAGAAACGCAGTTGTATCTAGAATGATATAACTCTTCTTACGTGAACCTAGTTGTTCTTCCTTCAAGAACTCTTTTCACCAAATTACGTTTTTCATTAATCCTAATTATACGTAATTCATTATTGTCCATCCTAATGGTAACCTTTGAATTAGATGGTAATGTGTCTAGACGCACACCATCAATATATAGATCGCTATAACCCTTTGGCATTACCACAATCGTAGAAAACGGATGAATAAATATCGGAGCTATATTAAGCGTTACGGGATTTAAGGGTATAAAGAGCATTCCATTAGCTCCTGGTTCAACAATTGGTCCATTAGCTGATAGTGCATATGCCGATGAACCAGTAGGCGATGCAATAATTACTCCATCACCTTCTAAGACAAATGATGTACTAATATATGGTGTTCTAATATCAACGTCCATGAGTAGCGCCTTACCAAAATCATGAGTTATAACAGCTACCTCGTTTAATCCATATTCCTGGACTCCTGCATAAATAGCCTTTACTCTATGTACTCGCTCAATATAGAATCTGCCTGTTAGGACTCGTTCAACAATAGTATCAGCATCAACATTACTTAGATCCTCGTATAAAACAGTCCTTCTACCACAGGGAATAGGTAATATAAGTGGAAGTCTCTCATATAAACTCCAAGAAATCCTCAATAATGTACCGTCACCACCTATGGATAAAATGAGATCATAATTATCAAGATCACCCTTCCTAATCTCATCAACCCATACCGTATGTACTCTAATATTTCTTCTTTCAAATTCACTTACATAATCTTTTATTAAATCACTACATTTTTTAGCTGGCTTGTATACTATCACAACTCTTCTTATTGGCATCAATTTCATCGACACCAATCACATACTAATATCTTTCATTAACCTCAAGTATAGAATATATCTTTAGAAATAAATAGTCTAGCTCTGGCTCGGAGGCCATAGGCTATTGATAAAATGCGTCAAAATATATAAAGGATATGGCGAGAAAGTAAGAAGATTACTGGTAAAACATAATTTAATGAATAGTGAATATAAGGTACTATCTGTAAATGAATATTTACTTTTACCTATAATTAACCAAGTTAAATGCGAGGATCTTCTAAGGAAGTATAATATAAAGTTTGAGATAGTTGAATGCAATCCATCACAAAAGAAGATTACAAGAATGACCAAGCATAAAATCCCTTCTCATGATATTGTGGGTAATATAGTTATTGTTAGGGAAAAAGTTGTTAGAGAGTACGGGGAATCTAGAATTATCAATGTCCTTAGATCAATATATCCTTGGATTGAGGCAATTTATGTTAAACATGGTACTGAGCATGATTATCGGCTAGGTAAGTTACGATTGATATGGGGTAAAGAAGTTAAATACGTTGTTTATAAAGAATATGGATTGGAGTTTTTCGTAGACTTGTATAGAGTATACTTTAATCCGAGACTATCTACGGAACATAGATTATTAGCTGAAAATGTTAAGGATGGGGAAATAGTTTTTGATCTTTTTTCGGGATTTGGAGGGTTTTCCATACATATTGCCCATCTTAAAGAAGCACTCATTTATGCTAATGACATTAATCCATATGCGATCTATTGTTTATTAAAAAGCATCGTATTAAATAGGAGGAGATTAAGAGGTAGAATTGTAGCATCGGTATTTGATGCAAGGGATATTCCTAAATACTTTAAGAGTTCAATAGCAGATCGTATAATTGCTAATTTACCGCATAAAAGTATAGAATTTTTTAAAACATATAATCACTTGTCTCATAAAGATACGATACTACATTTGTATGTAGTGAGCAACAATGTTGAAGCAGTATTGAATAATATTAGTGATTTAATACAGAATGAATGGTTATTTATTGGGTATAGGAGAGTACTTGATTATTCTCCCTATACATATATTTTTAGGATTGATCTCAAGAGGCTTTAGGGCTATCAGAATTGTCGTAAGGATAGTCTCTGGTTTTTTAAGTAGTTTTATCATGTCTCTATTTAGATCCCGCGCGGCCTTATTAGTTCTAATGGATATCGTTGAATCATCTACATAAGTACTTTTTCTAAATATCATTTTCTTATCATTAGTTAATATTAGACTAGGATCGCCTTGTCCAATAACTGTATCATAGAGTTTATTGTTAACATAGAATTGACCTATTAGAACAGTATTTCGATCTTTTAATAACTTCTTGAATTCAGGCGAAAGATCATTTACGGCCTTGTCTGCCATGATCCCGATAATACAATCGCCTCTTGGCGTTAAGGTTTTTTCCTTAGTAATTTCTATAGTTGTGGGATGTAGACCTTGTATATTTTTATGTCCTTTTGCAATAATTCTTTCGAACGATACTATGAAGACATTGGCTTTGCTTATTGTAACCACCTCTTTAATTACCGTCCCCATATAATAATAACTTGTGGGGGGTATATTGGTTGACTACCTTCTTGAAAGGAAACGCTTGGTGGAGAAACTAGTCATGGAAGAAATTATAAAGAGTGAGAAAGTAAAAAAGGCAATGCTTAATGTACCTAGAGAAGAGTTTGTACCTACTCATCAAAAAAGATGGGCATATGTAGATCATCCATTGCCTATTGGACATGGACAAACAATTAGTGCTCCTCATATGGTGGCAATAATGACCGAATTACTTGATCCTGAGCCCGGACACATAGTATTAGAGATAGGTACTGGTTCCGGTTATCAAGCAGCTGTATTAGCAGAAATTGTCTGCAAACAAGATCCTATGAAGAAAGGCCATGTATATACTATTGAGAGAATTCCTGAACTGGCAAAATTTGCAATAGATAATCTAAAAAGAACGGGATACAGTGAATGTGTAACTGTTATTGTCGGTGATGGAACAAAGGGGTATCCTGAAAAATCCCCGTATGATAGGATAATAGTTACGGCAGCTGCTCCGACAATACCAAAGCCTTTAATCGAACAATTGAGGCCTGGGGGAATAATGGTTATACCGGTAGGTGATCTAGGGCTTCAAAGACTATTAATAGTTCGTAAGTCCTTGAATGGGAAATTAGATATTAAGGAAGATACATGGTGTTTATTTGTACCGTTAATTGGCGAATATGGCTGGAAAGACTACTATTATTACTAGGTAAACCAAAGATCTAGTCCTTTCTGAACACCCTTTATATGTTCCCTATATGCTTTCTTAAGTCTCTCTAGGGCGTTCTTAACACGTTGCATAGAAAAGTCATGTTCTTCAACAAGTATCTCTATAACAGCTTTTTCGTCAGGTTCCTTCCATTCAAGTTTATAATCATCTGTATGCGGGGGATTCATGAAGTACTCAAAGATTTTTAATGGGTCAACCGGGAATTCGTGGCGCGGTATTGCCTTGAACAATTTATCAATATCCCTATAGGCTCTAACTAGTTGTAAAGCCTTCTTAGGCCCAATACCTTTAACGCCATCAGGATTGTAGTCTGTACCAACAAGTATACCAATAGCTATAAGTTGCTCTCTAGTAAGACCTAGTTTTTTCAAAAGCTTCGCAAGCTCTATAACTTCAGGCTTAATCTCTATGTAGATATCTTTACGTGGAAGCTTCCTCCTGCCAGAGATCGTTAGGTTTCGAATAAGCCTTGGAGAACCGAAAAGCAGGGAATCGTAATCCTGGCTACCTGTAGCCCAACAATCCCCTTTGGCAGTCATATATGCAGCTTGGGCCTCGCCTTCTGCCGGAGCTTGTACCCATGGAATACCCATCGCGTCTAAGAGTTTCTTAGCACCAGTAACCATATCTTCTGTAAGCTTGGCACTCATTTGCGCATATCTTTTAGCAGCTTCAAGATCTCCTTTCTTTAACGCCTCTTCATATTTCTTTACAGACTCTTCCTTAATTTTCCTTCTACGTTCTATTTCCATATATTTGATCTCTGGTGGCTGACCATCGAATACATAGACTGGCTTTATTCCTGCCTCAACGAAGTTTATAGTGCGGTAAAACAGTCCATTTAGATGGCTAGTTATTCTTCCACGGCTATCCATTAATGGTGTGCCATCTGGTTGCCTAATAGCTGTTAGGAATTGATATAGCGCGTTATATGCATCTATCGATATCACTTTCCCCCTTAAACTTCTGAGATCGTCTATTATTGTCTTAACATCATCTGGTATAAGATCCTTTAGATTAACACCCATTTACTACACCATTAAATATATGTTGTTTAAAGGGAAATATTTCTTATCCAAGAATTTATTCATATTTTCCCCGATACAAATGATCTACTAAATGATATTTGATATTCCTTCCTAATTTTATTTACAACTATATAACCCCTAATTTCTAGAGTCAAAAGAGCTTTTAGTAACTCGGCACTAGAAACTTCAAATCCATAGTTCGATTTTATACTTTGAAGTAACTCTGAATCAGTTATAGTACCTCCATGCCTAGCTAATTCATCAATAATTATTTTGAATAATGGTCTATTTCTCCATAATTCGCTAAGTATTACCATATAGATCGCCTCTAGAGCTATGTCTTGTTTTTAGAAACCATTATACATTAATAGATATAATTAAACACTAATTTATGTATATAGGCTAGGCTTAATATGTGATCTAGGTAGTTTTTGCCTAAACTTTTCACTCCATTCCTTATACATACGCCCCATATCAGGTGATATAGATGGCTTAACTATGTCGAGGGCTGTTAGGAAGTGCTTCATATATACTCTATCAATCTTAATGTCCTCCTTTAATGCTTGTAAAGCTGCTTCTCTAACTAAAGCCTCTAGATCAGCGCCACTATAGCCATCGGTTTTTTCAGCAATTTCTTCTAGGTCAACATCTTCTGCTAAGGGCATATTACGTGTGTGAATTTTTAGAATTTCAAGTCTGGCCTTTTTGTCCGGTGGCGGTACATATATTAACTTGTCAAAGCGACCGGGCCTAAGTAGAGCCGGATCAATCATATCAGGCCTATTAGTTGCTGCTATAACTACTACATTCTCAAGACTAGCAATACCATCCATCTCGGTAATTAGCTGGCTAACTATTCTCTCGGTAACACGGGAGTCAAAAGCATATCCACGTGCTGGAGCTATAGCATCTAGTTCGTCAAAGAATATTATAGCTGGGGCATACATACGTGCCTTTCTAAATATTTCGCGCACCATCTTTTCGCTTTCGCCAACCCATTTACTAAGGATTTCCGGTCCTCTAATTGCTATAAAGTTTGATCTGCTTTCAGTAGCGACTGCCTTAGCAAGTAATGTCTTACCAGTACCGGGTGGGCCGTAGAGAAGTATACCCTTTGGAGGCCTTATTCCAAGTCTCTTAAAGGCATCGGGATACTTTAAGGGCCATTCAACAGCCATTTTAAGTTCTTGCTTTATATCATGGAGGCCACCAACATCGTTCCAGTGAACCTCTGGTACTTCAACATAAATCTCACGTAGACCACTTGGCACGATCTCGCGGAAAGCGGCTAGGAAATCTTCCATTCGTACCTCCATCTTCTCAAGAATTTCGGCGGGTATGGTCTCAGATTCAAGATCTATTTCAGGTAGATAACGGCGTAATGCATGGAGAGCGGCTTCCTTAACGATAGCAGCCAGATCGGCGCCCGTATATCCGTGTGTTATTTCAGCGAGTTTCTCAAGATCGACGTCTTCGGCTAAAGGTACGCCGCGTGTATGTATTTGTAGAATTTCAAGTCTACCTTGCTTATCAGGTAACGGTACTTCAATCTCACGATCAAATCTTCCGGGCCTTCTTAGTGCAGGATCTACTGCATTAGGCCTATTGGTTGCGGCTATTACTATGACGTTTCCACGGCTCTCAAGGCCATCCATTAGAGCTAGTAGTTGTGCTACAACACGTCTCTCCACTTCCCCAATAACTTCATCACGCTTTGGAGCTATAGCGTCTAATTCATCAATGAATATTATAGCTGGGGCATTTTTCTTAGCCTGCTCGAAGATATCTCTAAGCTTCTGCTCACTCTCTCCATAAAACTTACTCATTATCTCTGGCCCATTAATTGCTATGAAGTATGCTTCAGCCTCATTAGCGACTGCTTTAGCCAGTAATGTTTTTCCGCAGCCTGGAGGACCATATAATAATATTCCTTTAGGAGGATCTATGCCAAGCCTCTTAAATAACTCTGGATGTCTTAATGGTAATTCGACTAGTTCTCTTATTCTCTGTATGACATTCTTTAATCCGCCAATGTCTTCGTAAGTAACTCTAGGTACTTTATAGTGTTCACCGGGTTTCTCTAGGAGTATGAGGTTTGTTGTAGGCTTTATTATAACAGGTCCTTTAGGTTTTGTATATACGACTTTAAACGGCAACGATTGACCTATGGTATGTATAATAACAAGGTCTCCTTCTATAACTGGTCTCTCTAATAATCTAGACTTTATAAATCTAGTAAAATTCTGATCAACTTGGGCATAAAATTTTGATGGTGCTAATTTAACGACCTGTGCAGGCTTTGCATCAATTTTTGATACTGTAACTTTATCGCCAACCTTAACATTAGCATTTTGCCTTGTTATCGTGTCAAGTCTTATGATGCCTAATCCGCGATCTTCTGGTGTACTCTGTATAGCCTTAGAAACTGTTTTTCTCTTACCTTCTATTTCAATAATATCACCGTTCTCTATTCCTAACTTAATCATTGCATCGGGATCGATCTTCGCAATACCTTTACCGGAATCCCTATGGAAAGCTTCTACAACTCTCAAGACGAGTTTCTTCCTAACTCCTTTAGTTGAACCACTTGATATAGATGGCAAGATCTCTTCCACCAACTATTTCTCTCTTTAAATAATTCCCTTCTATCCCCCTAAAATACCTTAGACTATAAAATAGTATTTTCAAAAACATAGAACTGTCTTATTTAGTTATATATAAGGTAGAGATTATTCTGATTACTCTGTAAGCCTATGGACTATCTCTACTTCAGCTTGACTTACTCCTTCAACCCCATTAACGAGTCTTTCAAGAGGTTCAGTACCGCCTTCTGTTTGTTCGGGCATAATAATATATAGTCTTAATGCTTTTAGCCCGAAAGCTATAGGCTCTATATCATGTCTTACTATCTCATAACCCTCTGGAAGACTATTTCTTATTTTCTCCTTAAGCTCTTCCAGATCGATGTTTATATCTTCTGGAAGAATCCTCATAACAACTAGTACACGTGCCATATACTACACCCCATTACTTTCGGGTTTAAGGTCCTTCGAAACCACAGTTGGGGCATTTATAGGGTACAGATAATTGTCTACATTTACGGCAACGCCAGATGATTACAGCTCCACAGTTAGGACACGTAAAGCTAACGCCGTGTTCTCCTGGAGGAATTACACGGTGGCAACTACTACATATAGGTGGTGATGCTGCTTCAAGCATTGGCGTTGACTTATACTCTGTGCTAGCCATTGTTTATTCAGCCCCAACTATATGCCTAGTATGGATAAAAAACCTGCAATCCCCCTATAAAATTATCGGATACTATATACTGTAGCCCGTAGCAGTCGATATCGGGGGGATTAATGACATTGGCTACAAACGAATATAAGCAAGTAATAATTGTAAGAACAGATCTTGGTATGAGCAAAGGTAAATTAGCTGTACAAGTAGCACATGCAGCAGTATTGGCTGCTTTTAAAGCAAGTAAAGAAAGGCCAGAATGGTTCAGGCTTTGGTGGAATAGTGGCCAGAAAAAAGTAGTTGTAAAAGTCGACTCAGAAAAGGAGCTACTCGACCTAGTTAATCAGGCTAGAAGCTTGGGACTACCTACATCTATCGTAAGAGACGCAGGATTAACAGAATTACCTCCTGGTACACTAACGGCCGCCGGTATAGGTCCTGCTCCATCAAACCTTATAGACAAAGTTACTGGTAGGTTGAAGTTACTATGAAAAACATAACATACTGCCATTATCTAGACCATGTATGTGGCCTAAAATATTGTTTAACAGACAAATATGTTAAAGTAGAATATAAACAAACTCCGGAAACATTTATAGTTGAAGAAGTAATTAACTTAGACTCATTGAATTATAGCAACAAAGACGGCGAATATGTTTTGTATAAACTTGTTAAAAAAGGGATAGATACACTATATGCTATTAGAGTAATAAGTAAATTTTTCAAAATACCTGAGTCAAACATCAAATATATTGGGCTTAAAGATAGAGACTCTACATCTATACAGTATGTAGCTATAAAGAAATACTTGATTAGCGAAGAATATGACTCTATAAATAAACTTGTAATTGATCATCAAAACATTAAACTATATTGTATAGGTTATATTAATAGGAAACTTTCTAGAAAACATCTTATCGGAAATAAGTTTTCAATAAAGATAGGTGATGCTATACATAGGGATGTGGTTTCAGATATAATTAAGAAGATTATTGTCCATGGATTACCATCATATTACGGTTATCAAAGATTTGGTACAAAAAGATACAATACCCATCTAATAGGTAAGTACATATTATTAAAGGAGTATTCTAGAGCTGTTAATGAATTATTATATAGTCTCTATCCAAGAGAGTCTATAGATAGCTTGCTAGCCAGAGCAATGAAGAAGCTGGATCGTGTTTATAGACTTCATTACGAACGAAGAATATCCAGACTCTTACGTAGAACGAAGATTCTAGAAGAGATCATATTTAACCTAAAGAAGCCCCTTCTATCATTATTTATAGAAGCGTATCTTTCATATTTATTTAATGAAGCTTTAAATAAGTTTATTGAAACATATGGATGGGTTAATGATCGGGAGATATGTGTATATGGGCCTAGATGTAGTGAAGGCGAGGAACTATATTACGAGATTCTATTAAGGGAGGGTTTAACTGGCTCCTCCCTAATCGAATCATTAAGGAGCTTAGGATTAAATGGTTGGAAAAGAAGAATTGTGTTAAAACCACTTAATCCTAAAATATTGATTAGAAATGATGAATTATGGATCAGCTTTTCTCTAGAGATGGGTCAATATGCAACCATAGTTCTCAGAGAATTATTTAAAGAAAATCTAGTGATCTAGTTATTACTCAAGTCTTATCCTAACAGGTTTACCAAGTATTTGTCCAAGTATGTCCTCGTAATGTCTCTTCTTACCGCTAATGAATTTTTGATCTCTTCTATAAATTCTTACTATAATTTGTTCAGAGCCATCAGGAAGCCATAGGGAATTTACTCCAAGAAGAGTAGCTGGATAAACAACCTGCTCAACTAGCCTCCTAATATCGCCTGTATATTCAACAATTTTTACTTTAGCATTAAGTCTATGTGTTAATTCTTTTCCTGCCCTGTCAAGAGCTTTAGGATCGTTTATTCCTTCAACAACTATAATAATTAGATCACCACTTTGATAAGCCTTCTTGTATTCACCTTTCCTAAGTTCCTTGAAAACGCGTTCCTCAAGATCAATGAGTTCCTTCATAACCGGGATTTCATACTTATTGACAACACCGCTACTAACTAGCCTCTGACACCTAGGACAAAGGATACCGCTTTTTATGCAAATTCTGTCTAATGGATATTTCAATTACCTTCGTCACCACCAATTTTTACTCCTACTTACAAAAACTATATATCTCCATATACAATTGGTGGTTAAATAACTCTATTCCTCAATCAAATTAGTAAAAATTAATGATATGGCTAAAATATATTGAATAAGAAAAGGATTATTCTTCACCATCTAATGTCGGTCAATCGGCTACTCATCATTATATAGTTTTATCTACTAAATTCTTCTAAGGCTTTCTCTACAAGTTGCATATACGCCAATTTAGGGCCTCCCCCCATTAATACGGCAACCCATGCAGCCTCACGGATCTCTTCAGGTTTGGCTCCAGCATCTAGAGCTGACTTTACATGAAATGCTATACACCATTGACATTGGACTACAACTGATATTGCTACAGCTATTAATTCCTTAATTTTAGTATCAAGATAACCCGGCTTTTCGATTGCCTCTAAAAGTTCCATAAACTTAGATATTTGTTCAGGACTTTTTTCTTTCCATAAACTTGTATATGTATGAAACTCTTTAAGTAAATCCTTCATAGACATGTAATAATCACCACATAGTAAGTACGTCTATACAGTTATAGGTTTATCTACAAGTTTATTTGATGAAGATATTTAAATAAAGTATTTCTCCGGTAATACATTCTCTTACGTTTTAAGAGTACTACTTATTCAACTTTATTTTCAGGGTGTTTTTCGATTGGATGATAGTTTAAATTTTTTGTATAATTTCTTGAAAGTATATGGTATTGATAGGCCATTCATTCATAGCTTAGTCTTTTGGTTATGGAGAAAATTTGGTCAAGAAATACCTAGTAAGTATCATAATTGTAAATGGAGACTTACCATACATGGAGTTTTTTGTGATGAGCTGGAAAGAGATTTACAGTATCTACTGGACACGGGGGTTGTCAAACAAAGTAGTTCTGGTCTTATAGAGTTTGATAATAACAAACCCCATGTATATATAGAGAGAGTAAGTGAAGTTATTAATGAAGCTACCATGATATACTTAAATGATATGCTTTTTAAATTAGATTCTAAGAAGTTTCGGGAATAATTCTTTCCCTTAAGCCAGTAATTTCTTTTATTTCTTCTTCTATTAATGAAAGTATTTTTTTCAACTGTTCATCACTCAAACTATTATATAGCTCTCTCCATAGGTAGACGGTAACCAATATCTCGTCTTCAATACCTCTTTTCTTAACAAAACTATCTATACTCTCTATACGAAAATCTATTGGTGTTTCGCCGCGAGTTCTTGCGATATATATGTATTCTGTTATTTCTTTAGCTGCTGTTGGATAGGCTGTTATTTTTGTAATCTTTATTTTTATTTTATCCTTATCTACGTCTAATCCTAAACTATTCCTTACATTCTCTATGATTCCTGTTAGAAGTAGATCAATCATTTTATCCCCATATTTCTTAGAAAGAAACAGGCTCACGCCTTTCTTGGAGAAATAGTACCTAACTATTTTTTTCCAGGGCATTTTCCTGTAGTGTAGAATACCTCTAATTGTATCTAGTACATCCTTTGCACGTTCACCACAATAGTGATGAAGCTTATCCATCGATAAGTTACTCCATTTCAATATAAGACCATATATCGTGTGATCAGTTAAAGTTGCGTATAAGTCATATTCTCCTTCACGTATCATTTTATCAATAGTTTCTGTAATCATAGACTTTATTTCATCACACTCAAATACTGTACCAATTAGTTCGTCGAAGGCTAGGTTGACAGGATGTAAATATACATTCTTATACATGAATTTTCTAGCATTAAGTAATCTTATTAGATCATCTAAACCTTTATCAGATATAGCAGGAATAAGTAAACCTTTATGACTTACAAGATATGTTTGAAGAATGAGCCAATCAACATTTATCATACCAATAGGCGCCTTTGTATAATAGCTATCTCTAATAAGATAATCCAGTATATCAGCTGGATACAAAAAATCACGTACTACCATGCGAACTATTCTGCCTGCTTGATCTAATGGATCAGTTGATGGAGCTTCCTTAAGGTAAAAATCGTCTTTACTCAATACGCCCATGGATAATAGATCTGTACCTTTAATAGCTCCTTCAGGGGGCTTCATTACCCGATCAAGGAGTTCTATAACAGTGTCGGGATCTATCCCTGTGCCGCTAGACCTTAATACTCCAATAATATGTTTCCTTAAATAGTCTCTATATATTAAATAACCTAGTATCTCATGATTACCTATACGATATCCTAGATAATCCTTCTTACTATAAACATATCGATCAAAAGAATGACTAAACGGTCCATGCCCTATATCATGTAGTAAACCCGCTATTCTTGCCGCGGCAAGAACCTCTCTAGGCTTATTATAGAAAACTCTTACTTCTTCATAAGGTACTTTATTTCTTAATGTATCAAGTCGACTAAGCAGGTTATTCATAAATTTATGAGCCACATGCATAACTCCAATACTATGGCTAAACCTTGTATGAGTAGCAGATGGGTATACTAAATGCGTTAATTGTAGTTGATAGAGATAGCGTAGTCTTTGTAGTACCCATGTATCCATAATTTGTGCCTCAATATCCTTAGAATAGGGTATATAGTCATAGATAACATCGTGAATAACAGCGTTAAACGGCATAAATCTGGTCAACGGTATTTCACGTAATCGTTGATCCAAAATTAATCACCGGTAATACCCATGATACTATTTAAAATAGTATCCTTAAACCTAAAATAAGGTTTACCCATAGACAAATCTAAAAATTTCCTTGAATACAATATAGTTCGTTGCATAATTATCTAATGTCTAATAAAATCTTTATAAGGGTACGAAAATCTATATTATATATTTTATCAATATGTTATTTTATGTCAAAAATATTTTCAAACATAGTAGGAACTACTTATACTTAAATTATCTATGTGATTATTTAATATTGATTTCTTATCCTGAAAAATCCATGGCCTAGTGGGTCGAGTTTACTGTAAATAATTAGATCATCTATTGTAATCCTTTGAGCCATCTATCTAATGAATGTGTGTTTCTTTTACTTCTTTTCTTTAACACTTTTTCTATAAAACGATCTCGTACTGGCTCATAGACGTTCTTATAAAATTCCTGAGGGTTCTTTAGTACAGATTTTGGAAATCTAGATACGTAGTCTAAAGCGGCTTTCCATGCTTCTTCAAACTTTATACCAGCTTCTTCGAAACGGCGAGCTACCTGTCGATCAAAATCTTCTGGTCTTTGTTCGATGCCTCCCATAACGTAGTATCCCCGGTCACTAATCTGTACTTTTTCGCCTAAGGTCTCGGTCCATTTAATTGTTTCACTGCTTGCCAATTTTCTACCATAAATGGGTTTTCGAGTTGCCAAGGGCCTCTTGGCCGGCCCATAGTATTTAGCCCATGCATAGAATATTGCTCTATTTAGTCCGAAGCTTTTTGCTTTATCTATATCATTATTTATTAGGTAGTACCTAACAGCTTGTAGTAAGGCCATGACGGGGAACCTACCTGGTTCTCTTATTTCACTTGAAGTGGTTTTTTCAATGGGTTTTTCAATTCTTGGAAGCTCTAGTTTGGTTGCTGTCTCAATTCTTGAGATATTTGTTGTTATGCCAACAGCTCTTAAAGCTCTCCATGCGAGATCGTCTGCTTCTCCCTCCTTATATTGTGACCAAATACCGCTTTCATATACTGGTTGATTAGTGTTGGTCCATTCTAGGTTAAATTCTTCAATTTTATCTGGACTAAAGGCGATAGCTACTCGTTCTAATCTCCTATGGATGCTAAGTGGGGCTGTAAATACGCGTTTCATTGTAACTAGATTCTCTATTTTAATGGCTCCATTGCATTCTCTTATGATATTCAATAATTGTGGTCTGAGCTTTAGTAGTACATATTCAGCAAATGCATGTGCTATGGCTAGTGGATGATAATGCTGTAGAGGATCTTTAAAGGCTCTCTCATGAACCCTTATATGAATGCCTGCGCCGCTCCATAGTAAGTAGACGCTATTGGTAACACCTTCTTCTTTTAGCCATTCAGTAATTAGTTTAGCAGCCTTTATTGCATATCTCCATGTATCTTCGAGTAGAGATTCATCAACTATATCTACATCGATAAAAACCGTTGTATACAATACATTATTGCTATAATTCTCCATTACATCTTTACGGGAATCTAGTTTATGGAATACTTCTATAGTTCCATAGAAACTACGTGGTTTTAGAAACATATATCTACGGATAAGTTTAGGTATATCCCCTGGTTCATTAATAGTTAATGGTTTATCGCCGCTCCATCTAATCCATTTCTTGTCTTCGCCCTCTATTCCAACCCATCTATTCTTTAGAAAGTGGGCAATTTCTTTACAGACATAGTCTCTACTATAGTATTCAAGTACATTAACCACGTTTAATCACTCAATAAATAGGTTTGATTAAATAAACTACTTATAAGGATAAATACTCATTAAATCATGGCCTTCAATATATACAATAGCGTTATAATTCTCTTATATTATATCTATGTCCTTTATATCCCGATCGGAGATCTATTTCTTCTATAATTTTTTAGGAATCGTAATTCTATAGAAAGATCTGTCTATAAGTTTAGAAACGCTACATGCAAATATAGGTTCTTCAACTATGAATAGATTATCCTTGTATTATTTGATAAGCTCGATTTCATGTAGGCATCGGATAAGTTTCTTACCCTTATTTGTTAGTTTAATTATTGTTTTTGGCGGTAGTCCTTTAATTCTTTCCTTTGTTACTAGGCCTAGTGATTCTAGTGTATTAACTAGTGTATAGACTTGCGGCCTATTCTTGCCTAGGGCTCCAGCTAATTCACTTAAATTCACGCTTTCCCTCTCGCCAATAACCAGTAATGCCTTAAGCAATAACCTTACATGCTCCTCAAGCGTAATAGGCATACCCAGGACACCCCTACATATATCCTTATAGAAACAACTATAAAAAAGTTTATATATATGAAAAAACAAAAATAAATAAATAGAAACAAACGAAAAAGTGAGAAAATGAACAAAATACAAACAAACCTCCCACTAAAAACAAAAAACCCTTATAAAATGAACGATGCAATAGAGTACAGGAACATATATCAAGACATTACAGTAGATCAATTATTGCAAATGATAGAAGAAATTCTAATGAAACAAATACGAAACATAAGGCATTGGGATATACACGAACAACTTTCTTGGGCTTATGGGTTTACCTATGGTGATGCTTCAATGTATAGATTGTCCCACGATTTGAGAAGAATTGATGTAGAAACTTCGCATATAGGCACACTTATTGCATTTTTATCAGTATTTACATATCTCGCCGAAGAACCTATAATAATTAGAACATACATACGTAGAAATAGCTTTTCACCATACAAAATAAGAGCATATACATATATAGGCTATGCAATATATGAAATTCTGAAACAGAAGAATATAGTTAATGTCTTAGAATATATCAAGGGAAATAAGCATCTATTTAAATTCTTTGTTGCAGGTCTGATCGATAGCGATGGCTCGATACAGCCATTAATAAAGAAGAGGGGCAAGACAAAGACAAGGCTCTATTTCGAACCGGAAGTAACTATAGTAAATAAGGACTTAAACCTTTTAGATACAGTAAATACGTTGTTATGGAGATATTATCAAGTTAGGAACAACTTAGTATCAGCTCATACAGCAGGATGTTATAGGATTAGGATAAACTCAAAAGAAGATATTAAAAATCTACTAGATATGATCAAAGACAAGATTTTAAATATTGAACGAAGAAAGAAGGCTGAATTAACATTACAATATTTAAAACCTCTTACACAGGTGGCTATTCAATTAAAGAAACAGATAGACGTTTTAAATAATGAAATTAAAACAATGAATATGTATCTAAGAATTCTTATAGAAAGGCTTACTATGGAGCATATGTTTTTATATCTTTATAGAGATGGCTTCATAGAAATTGTATAAAGGAAAAGAACAGAGTACGCCCCGGCCGGGATTTGAACCCGGGTCACGGGCTCGACAGGCCCGCATACTAGGCCGGGCTATACTACCGGGGCTTGTTCTGGTTTTTGTTTTGATTTTTGTTGGGGGTTTTATTTTTTATGGTTTGTGGTTTTGGTGGTGGGTATGTTATTTTAGGGTGTTTTTGGTATTATAGTGTTATTGAAGTGTTTGGCTATGTTGTGGAGTAGGGTGGTATTAGTATTATTGTTGTTGATGGTGCTGGGTTTACCTATTGTTATTCCGGGAAGTGGGGGGTCGTCAAAGATAATTATATATGGGTATCATGGGTGCCCGGCATGTAGTGGCTTAAAACAATTCTTTGACAATACGGGGCTACCCTATGAATTTAGAGAAATCTATGATTGTAAGTTAAATAAATGTAATTTAACTACATATGGCTGGGACCTAGCAAGGATCATTAAAATAGCTAATCTAGAGCCATATATTCCGGTCTCTACAGTCATAGATAATAATGGATACGTTGTCGCCATCGTACAAGGAAAGATTGAGGACAAAACATTCTGGAACAAATTACTCTCCCAAAGCTTTAGATGCGGTATAGAAGTGTATAGTGATGGAAAAGCGGGAGAGATAAGGGATCCGGGGAAAATATCCGAAGTCATAAAGATCGTGACAGGAGAAGAAGTATCCGAATCAAAACTGAAATCTATAATAAAATCATGCTCCACAGAATCTACAACAACCCCCTCATCTACTACAATAAATGGAGAAAAAGAGATTAATTGGCAACTCTTGATCCCGGGAATAACATCAGCCATAATTATCGGCTCTGTAATACTATACCTACTTATTAGAAAAGGTAAGCATTAATACTATGATAATACTAGTTGATGACTATGTTACCTAATATAACAAATACTCTACTTAACATATCAGGAGGAAATAGAATATATCTAGCATTCCTAAATGGACTAATTATAGCATTACTAACTTCTATAGGAGCACTCATAGGATTAGTTGGCCGTGGATCAAGTGGTAAATTGATGAATCTGGCATTAGGGTTTGCATCAGGTATAATGCTTGTAGCAAGCTTTACAAGCCTAATATTGCCAGCAATAGACGCTGGCAGACTATTTGATACAAGTATAGGAATATTGGTCGGCATGGTTCTTATAATTTCTATGGATAAAATACTTCCACATGAACACTATATACTCGGTTATGAAGGCCCTGTAAAGTTTAGGGGGAGAATTAGAAAAGTATGGCTTCTTGCAATAGCATTGATAATACATAATATCCCGGAAGGATTAGCTGTAGGAGTATCCACTATATACGATCCATCGCTAGGCGTATTAACAGCATTAGCTATTGGAATCCAAGACCTGCCCGGGGAACAGCTGTAACAATGCCGTTATATACAGTACATGGTAAGGCTAAGAAGCCTCTCTTAATAGGTATTTTAAGCGGATTAGTAGAGACTGTAGCAGCAGTATTTGGTGCAATAGCATTTACTCATCTAAATAACTTGCTAGGCATGGGCATGGGCCTTGCAGGAGGAGCAATGATCTATGTTGTAGTTGAGGAGATTTTCCCAGAAATATTTAGTGAAAGAGAGAATAGAGCAATGCCTACAATAGGTTTTATAATAGGACTATATGTGATGCTATATCTCGATACACTATTAGGCTAGAACTTACCGAGTTTCTGAGCCTTCTTGGGCCTTAGATTGTGGCTCTTGCAACGCCTACACTTTTCAGCTCCAGGAGGATTTAAAGCACCACATTTACGACAAACCCACTTATTTAAAGCCCTATTATACACGATCCTCAACTTAACCGGATCAGTTATCGGCAATACTATTACACCCCAATTACCGCTCTATCCAAAGATAGAAACTATATTTACTTATTAAGTTTTACTAATAACCCAAACCATAAATGATCCCTAAACATTCCTTTATAGAAGCGTCTTAATAATGACCAATAATTAACACTTCAATGAGCCTTACGGATACATATAGTTTAGTTATAAAAATCTACCACATAAAAGATCCTCTTTATACTTGATCGAGTAAACAATTATATAGGAGGTATATGCGATACTTCTTAATTCAGAATCTAGCTGGTCATAGGAGCTGGTTATTATTGGACAATATAATTAGATGGTTCTATGAGGATCTAAGCTTCATTAATCTATCAAAGAATTCTATTGAAAAAACCGTATTAGAAAAATTATCTACAATAGAAGAAATATGGAAGTATGTTAAAGAACTTGAAGCTGAAGCTTATTATAAAATAATGGACATAGAGTCTTCCCGAGACAATGTAAGTACATACATTGATTTAATGATCCTCATGGATACTATTATCGTCAGATATGTTGAACTGGATCATAATGGAATTAATGATATTGAATACTATACGCTAATGCTTGGAGAAATAAAAATAGCTTCCCCAAAGATAAAGCATGAACATACTCATAGACATGATGATATAGGGGGTACAATTAATTGGTACAAAGATATGATAGATTATCTAAAAATAACTAATAAGGAGATCATTGAATACAGTGAACTCGTAAACAATAATGTTAAACGAATTCTAGAAGCAAAAAACCATTCTATGATGACACCTAATACTGTCTTCCTAATAATACTAAAAGGATGGAGCGTTGAAAACATTCAAGTAACATAATGAATATAGTTGGAGCTTTAATAGATAATAAAAACATATACCTCACATATGTAGAGGACAATATTACGGAAAATCAACAGATCACATATATGTTCAAAATAGCAGAGTTAAAAATAGAGAAACCAATATAAGCAAAACAAGTAGGAATAATACAAACAGGCAAGGGCCCGGACTACAAGAGCCCTCTAAAAGGGCAATGAAGAACTCAGGCCATAAAAATATGAATAAAAATGATTCAGAAGAAATGGCCCGGGTAGCTCAGCCTGGTTAGAGCGCCGGGCTGTGGAGCCCGGCACAGAAACCCGGAGGTCCCGGGTTCAAATCCCGGCCCGGGCCCTTTAAATTATTTTCAACAATAAATGTTGTATGCAATTGCTTTAAAAGATAAGAATTAGCTGATTACATAGTTTTGCGTTATATTTAGCCTCTAGTATTAGTCTGATATAGA
>Ga0180301_10000932_pt1 | contig 22906 bp, 22 predicted proteins | sample GuaBasSediGuay16_FD_121797 | JGI IMG/M metagenome (GOLD analysis project Ga0180301, IMG submission 121797) | Subseafloor sediment microbial communities from Guaymas Basin, Gulf of California, Mexico - Guay16, Core 4569-2, 12-15 cm | ecosystem: Environmental > Aquatic > Marine > Hydrothermal...
AACAACAAAAAACAACGTCAACAACACACCCAAAGAAATTCCAACAAAACAATTCACCAAACCAACCTTAAACCTAATCTCCGTTCTACCAATCCCATTAAAAAAACTACCAACCACTAACGAGAATCCTATGTAAAGATAAGTTAAAACTAACAACGTCAAGTAAAACGGTGCCAAACTATATTGAGGACCATAAACCAAATAAACCAGGTCCCTAGAAACCAACGCAACAAGCATAGACGCCGGAACAATAACCAACAAAACATACCTCAACGAATACCTAAAAAACCTCCCCAACTCACCCTTCTCACTATTTAAATCAAATTTTGAAAAAGCAGGAAACAAAGCCGTAGAAATCGGAACCGCCAAAACACCAAGCAAAGACAAAAAATTAGAAGCAACCATATAATTACCAATCTCAAAATCCGAAGCAAACCACGCCAACACCATAGACCGAAACTGACCTAAAAAACTCAACAAAACAGCAGAAAAATAAAGAGGAAAACCAAACCTAAACATAAAACGCAAATCCCCAAAAAAATCAAACCTCAAACCAGGATTACTATACTCCCTATAAACCCTATAAACAACCAACACACCCAACAAACCCGCCACAACATAACTCACCACATGACCAACAAGCGCACCCACAACCCCAAAACCCAAAACAATAAGAAGCGGCGCCAAAACAACCTTCACCACCGCCTCCGCAACCGAAGTCGCCGCACTCAACTCCATCCTATCCAAACCAACAAAAACACTATTACACGTACTAAACAAAATCTGAGCGACAATCAACAAAGAAACCAACCGAATCAAAAACCCTACACCCGGTCTCCTCAAAACATACAAAGCAAAAAAATCCGAAAACAAGAAACAAACCAAAAAAAGCAAAAACCCAACCAACAACTTAAATAAAAAACCACTTCTAACAAAACTTGCAACCCTAATTTTCTCATTCTCAACCCTAAACTGAGCTAAATACTTAACTAAAGCAGAGTTAACACCAAAATCCCCAAACAGCAACAAAAACCCAGGAACAATCAAACAAACGCTATACAAACCATAACCATCCGGACCCAACAAACGAGCAATAACAATCGAACCAAAAGCCAAAAATACAGTAGCAACCGTGTTTCCAGTAAAAAGAAACAAACCACCACGAACACCAGCCTCAGCAACCTCAAAAACCTTATTCAACGACCCCCCAGAACCATCTACACCCATATCACCAACCACCTTGGCATCAAGATCATCATATTTTACTTAATCTTTCAATATTTGTCCTTTAGTCCAGCAATATATCAACAAACAACATAGACAAAAACTATCTAACAAGATAAACCAGATAGGTATTTCCTGCATCAAAAACACGATTAGAGCCAACGAGCAGAGAAGCTTCCACCAACCTCTCAACCGGCAACGAAGCACCGACATAAAAACTTGGAAAAGCGTAAAGCCTAGGAGAAAAAACAATCAAACCAGTATGCCTATAAACTTGATCCACAGATACGCGGCCAAACCAAACAAACTTCGCAACCCTAACATTACTATTATACTTCACAGCAAAAAACAGAAATTGAGGCACGTCCTTATCAGGAACAACAATTCTCCTAGAATCATTATAAAAACAAATAATATAGTTGTAAGCTTCTATCTCAGATGTAGAAGGATGATAAAAAGAAACAATAGAAAACTTAACCAGCAAAGAACCAAACAACAAAACAAAAACAGCAAAAAACACGAGGCCCCTCAACAAAACAGAAAAACCCCTATCCCTAATTCCAACCCTAAAAGAACCAAAAAAGAAAGGCACCGCCAAAGATAAAGGCAAACCAACAAATATGAAAAACCTATCATACGCACCCGGAGTCCCATAAAAAGTAAGAGGCAAAACCAAACAATTAGAAACAATCCACAAAACCAAAAACCTACTAGAAACACCCCTAAACTGTCTTTGAAAAACATAAAACAACAAAAAACAAAAAATCAAAAACACATCCAAAAAACCGAAAACCACCTTCACAATAAAAATAAAACGATAAGAAGGAGAAAACATTTCAAGAAAACGAAAAGAAAAAACATCAACCAAAACACCAACACCCCGAGCAGAAACAACATCCCAAACACGAAGAACATATCCTAAAATACTCAAGCCCAAAAAATCCATCAACCACCAAGCAAAACTAGTAAAACAAAAAACAAGAAAAACCCTAAATAAAAACCTACCAAAACCAAGAAACAAAAACCAAACCAAGAAATTCAAACCTAAAACAACAGGAGTAAGAGGATGAACAAAAAACAAACACAGCAAAACAACGCCCAAAAGAAAAACCCATGAAAAACGTTCCCTAAAAGACCTATTACTGCGAACAAAGATCTTAGAGGAAACCAAGCAACCAACACAATAAAGCATAAAAGCAAAAGCTTGACGGCAAAAATGATCCTGATGAGCCCAATAAAAACCCATAAACAAAAGAACAGAAAAACCAGCAAAACCCTCCTCATCCAACCCCCGAAAAACACAGTAAACAAAAACACTGGCAAAAACGTAGAATAAGAGGCGAAACCACTTCATCAAAAACCAAACATCAAAACCAGAAACAAGACAGAAAACACCCCACATAACATAAAAACCTAAACTCTCACCTCCATGAGCAAGATTACCTTCACCCCTCAAAAACCTAAGAACACTTGAACCATACAAATAAACATCCGAAAACCAAGGATTAACAAACGCACACTCCAAAACCAACCAAACAAAAAACACTAACAAAAAACAAGAAACCACCCTCAAAAAACCACGCTCAAACAAAACAACAAACAAAAGAAAAACAAAACCAAACCAAAACACAAAAGGCAAAACATCAAAAACAACAAAAACCCCAGGAAGCAAAGAATCCAAAGAACAAAAAGAAACAAAAAACCCCGAAACAACAAAAACAAACCCAAAAAGAAAACAGAAACTAGAAACACGCATGTTAGACATCTTCCTTCTCCTTAAGGATCTTCAGAATATCTTCATGAACTTTATTTACTTCTTTCTCCCCGTTAATTACATGTATCCTTAATGTTTTAGCTAGCGCTAGGTAAAGCCTCCGCCTCTCTTTAAGATAACCGATGTTCGGAATGTCATGTTTCCTACAATACGCTGTGCCCTCAGCCACATCTATTACTACCAGCTTAGAATTTTTAGGAATAAGTGAAAGAAGCAACCTGCCCACTAAGCGTTCGGGGAGCCGATAATCCTTAGTTTCACACATCAAATCCACGAGTATGTCCAAAACAAACCTGTCACAAAGAACAATAAAACCAAAAATCCTCCAGACTTCTATTCGAAGAATTAAATAAATAAGGGTGTCCAATGTGAAAAACCAAGGCCAAAGCCTAGCCAAAGCCCTGTTCATATAAAATCTACGCTCTGCATACCTCACATTGCTTCTCCTAATAGTCTTCCACTTCGTATAGCCTAAAAGACGGCATAAGGCTAGAAACGGATATGAGAAAAGAGCAGTCCAGCGAAGCCAGACACACTTAACCCTGAAACCATTCTTCCTTAAGTATTTTTTAAGCAGCCTGACTTGCGTTGTCTTGCCAGAGCCGTCGATACCACAGATAGCAATAATCTTCCACACTACTCAACACGTCTGGTAACTATGCATATCAGAATCTGATAATCGTTACCAAACATTTTTAACATGAAGTTTAGTGCGGAATGGTAGTTTCGTTACATCGTCACTACAAACGAAAACCTGTAAACTTTGTACATGAGTATCTTTACTCAAAATATCTCATTAGAACTTTCAAAGGCTCCAAAACAATGTCCACACCCACCACGCTTGCTCTATAGTATTTGCTGAAAAGCAAGCATTTATGCCCATACCCACAACCTGCTTCAAGAACCAATTGACCCCTCCCAACATATTTTCCTAAGAACTTCAGAAACTCTCGATTATCTGGCGACGAAAGCATCTCATAAAGGGCCTTATCACAGTCAGCTTTTATCTTCTGCCAAGCTCTACCCACTCCTCAGCTACCTTTTCCATAAAACTTCACTCCACAACTTTCTCGAAAACTTTAATAAGCTCCTTAGCCGACTTGCGACTATTAAACCTTTTAAGTACATTTTCCCGATTCTTTAGGCCAAGTTCAACAACACTTTCTCTACCTAGAGATAATGTCCAGTCCAGAGAATCGGATAAAGCATCGACATCATTGGGCGGGACTAACTTAACTCCTGGAGCATTATCAACAACTTCAGGTACCCCACCTACCTTGGATGCAATTAAAATCCTTCCCCTCAGGAGGGATTCTATGGCAACGTATGGAAGGGGCTCTGACCAGATGGAAGGAAAGACTACAAGGCCGATGCTTGAGTAAAGGTTATCGAATTCGCTCCAATTCAGTAAGTCATACACGTAAATGTTGATTTTCCTTAAGGAATGGCTATATGTAAGTTTTCCCATCTTGGTTGCTAAGAGCTTTACACTGTGATACCTAGGATATATTTTTGTCCATGCCCTCAAAATTATGTGGAAACCCTTTAGAGGACTCAAGCCACCGAAGTAACCTACATTTAGATCGTTGCAAGGAATGTATGGTAAATCTGGAACAGGGTTATATATCACATAGGATGGGGGAACAGGGCCTATGATGGCTCTTAAGTGCTCGAGAAATAATGACATATGAGCATTAGATACGAAAATCAGCGCATCAGCGTAACGTAGGAAATGGGCAAAGAAGCGCCCTACACTACCATTTAGCGCCGTGGAAGTTAAAGAGGTTCTTAGCTTTCTGCCGTGACTATGCTCATAAAGCCATACACACTTACCACATTTTCTATAATCTGGATGACATTTGGCTAGCCCGACAAAATTATACAGAGAGCCGACAGGACATACCGGATCATAAGAGTGAAAGTGAGTAACAACGGGTTTGTTAAAATGCTTAGCAAGCATAATTAGCCGCCAAAAAGGAGGTGTAACATAGACTACATCGGCCCATCTAATTAAATCTGCTAAACGCTTTGTTGGAATGCAAGAGTACTTACTGTGTCCCCATTTTGGAATATTGTGGATCGGTAACTCATTCCAGGCTTTATAGTAGTGTCCAGAAGTATGCGGAAAGGCAACCTTTACGTCTAAACCTTCCTTTATTAAGAGCTTAGCATAAAGGTAGGTTGCTAACTCACCGCCACTACCTTCAGGCCAGAGCGCTCCACAAAGCATAAACACGTTCATTGTTTCACAGCGACAAAAAACATACCTGCGCCCAGAGTCTTCTTGACACTAAGTAATTTGTTAAGCATCTTTACGACGGGATTACTTGTCACATAGCCCATTGGGTAACTAGTCGAGTAAATCACTTGAAAACCATAAACTTCAAGGTGCTTTTTGAGAGTCTTAAACGTGTAAAGCTTCATATGCTCACATCTGCCAAACGTTGACTGTAAGGGCCTTTTCTCAAGCTCGTGCTTCAAAGAACATCCATAATGAGCTGGAAGGTAGCCGAAGAGAAGCAGTAACCTGTTAACCCAGCTAGCTAGGTTTGGAGTTGTCAGTATGAAAAGCCCCCGGGTCTTAAGGACTCTGTGGACTTCACTTATCATGTTGTCGATGTTCCACAAGTGCTCGATGACCTCGAATGCGCTCACAACGTCAAACGCGCCATCGCAGAATGGCAATCTATCGGTGTTCAGGTCAACTCTAGCAGTTTTAATGGTCTTGCTTTTCGCCTCTTTAAGCGCCTCATCTGCTATATCTACACCGTAAACCTGCTGTGCGCCGAGAATCTGAGCTACTTTGACCGTTAGGGATCCATCGCCGCATCCTAGATCAAGGTATTTTTCAGGTTTAATGGATGTTAGTGGTGGAAACTTCTTTAAAAAGGAAGTCAATGTCTTGATAGTATTCCTTTGCCTAACATCAATTTTACGGTTCATCGAATATTTCCCTCATCTCGCCGCGAACAACATCCATGCTGTGGCTTTCTGAAACCCATTTCCTCGAATTTGTACAATATTTTTTAAATAGTTCTGGCTCATTTTGAAGCATCCTTATCACCCTATAAATGCCGTCCTCTAGTTTCCTCCAATCTATAATAACTCCCCTACCATCCTTCAGTAGGTATGGGATGCTTTGGAAGGGGGTTGCAACAACACATCTACCCATAAACATGCCCTCTAAAACGACAAGAGGGGGGTCTATGGCTACGTTTGTTAGAGGGGGAAAAAGCAGTACATGATTTTCACGAATTACACTCCATTTCTCAGCCTCAGAGAGATTCTTCAGGTAAATTTTAACAACGTCTTCCAAGTCGAACCTCCCGACCGTTTTTTCTAAATCAGCAATGAAATCCGCATAATTGGCGTAGCCCTGCTTAGATATGTAAAGATTAAGCTCGATATTGCTGCCTTCCTTTTTAAGCCGTGAAATGGCTCTGAGCACCCTGTCGTAAGGAAACCTTAGGTAGGAACCGTGCCCTAGATAGAAAATTCTAAGCCTGCGATTGAATTCCCCAATTAAGCCTGATTCTTCATCGAAAACGGGAGGATCTACTGGCGCAGGAACATAGTAATAGTTTCTTCTGAAAAAATTACGGAAACGAATGTATGAACGCAAGGACGTAGTTATGATTCTTATGTTACTAAGATATGTTAGCGGCAGTGCCCCTATGGAACGTAGAATTAAGTTAGGATCATTAAAAATGTTATAAGCAAACTGGTAAAAGTATACTCTACGAGCTTTTCTAGTCAAATTAAGGAATTTTACAAGCGACGTGTTTATAAGATGAACATCTAAGTGAGGGTTACGGCTCAACTCGTTTAAAATAGCATTTCTTAGCCTTCCTTCATTAGAGTAAAATTTGATGGCAAACTGCGGTTTGGCGTCCAAGCCCTCAGAAGAACCTCTTATCTCATCTATTGTTGAGTACACGCTTACTTCGTCGTATAGTTCCGCTAAAATTTTAGTGAAGTTCCTTGCTAGTACTACCTCACCCATATTCCAAGGAGGGTGAAATCCTCTTGATACGACTATTGCTTTGCTACTCATATAGCCAACACATTCATAATCCTTGCTAGGAGCCTTTTGGTGAAGTTTCTTGTTGGAAAACTAAGCATTTGATGGCATAAACTCCTTCTGAAAACATTATCCTGCATTTTTTCCCTGATGATAGACGTCAAAGTTAAAGGATCACATTTGTATGGAGGGAACATTGATTCGAATACATGCCTGTATGCCCTACTCCACGGGCCGCCAAGCTTAAACAGTAGGGTAGAGAGCTTCTCTGGAATGAGGTCAAAGGCGAGTTTATGCAATATCACCGTTATTGTTAGATGCCAACGGAACGCATTCACTAACTTATGCTCCCTCACCAAGTTAATGACTCTCTCAACTGCGCGTTGATCCATGAGGGCCAGGTAGTGTAACGTCGCATAGTATTCGGATAAGATATATTGATTCTCCTTTAAGGCTGAGTGAGCTATGGTAGCTAAAAGCTCAGCCTCAGGGCTGAAAACCCTAACCACTCGTCCCATTGGTAGTTCTTTCTCCGCTATGTAGTGGCCCAGTTTGCGCTTGTCTAGGTATATTAGGTGACCGACACTAATTTCGTCGTAAACATCTATCATTAACTCCGTCTTGAATCGGGTTTTATAATCCTGGAAGGTTGTGCAGTAAGCCCCTTTCTCCATAAGCAGGTAGCCACTCCCTTCGAGGACCTCCACCATTTTCTTGTAATCGTCATGTGAACCCATATTGAGTATATCGATATCAGCTACATATTCGGGGTAAGGTCTCAAAGTCTTGAAGATAACGTAGCTTATGCCTTCCCTATTGAACAGCTCGGAGATCTCGGCTACGACCTCCACTAGTCTACGTAGGCGACTATAGTGGTAGTTGTATTCCAGTAGCCTCCTCCTCTCTTGGAGGTTAATAGTGCCTAAATATGTCAGCGGCATCTTGTTAACCTCAGCTATAGAGTAAAGCTTTGGAGAGTAGCTGACCTCCAACCTTTCATTGGCTTGAAAATTGTTCGGTATTAATGGTGAGCCTGCAGTCTTCAGGAGTGTTAGCAAAAACCTATTGACACACATTACTTTTCACGTCTTAAGTGTCTCAGCAATTCTAAGTCCTTCAAGCTGTAGCATGTGGTCTTATACCAATGTGCCTCATCCTTAACGGGCCGCCTATCGTGTTAAAGGAAAGCTCTTCCAAAGTAAATTACCACCTAGCATTGCCGTACGTAGCTTACCTAGTATGTCGGGCGTAGAATACGCCGAGATTTTGCGTGGAAGAACTATATACTGTCCTATAACCTTTCTCTTGGAGAAATGCTCTAAGTTTGTGTAGTCGAGCCGTTCCATGCCATTCTCCGACAATATATTGCGGAAGCACTCTTTGCATACCCTGAATGACTTCTAGTTCAGATCCCTCAACATCAAGCTTCATAAGGTCAACATCCTTCAAAGCTAACTTCTCACAAACATAGTCAATAGTTGTTATGGGGACTATAGTCACATGTGTGTTATTATCTGCGATATTCAGTATGTCAGAGATTACGTTATGCGGTGTTATATAGCGGAGTAACTTAGTATACCCCAATCTAGACCCTAAAGCTAACCTCAAGGGATGAACATTCTTCAGTTTATTTAAAGCTATGTGAAACTTTAGCATCTTAAAATTGTCAGGGTCAGGCTCTATGGCGACAACCTCACCCTCATCACCAACAAGCTTCGCAGCCTCAACTGTATAAACACCTACATGAGCACCAGCGTCAATAACAAACCATCCTCTCTGCGGTCTTATAAACCTATGATAGCTTTCCACATCCTCAATAACAACAAGAGTATAGAAACCTAAGCTTAGTCTAATATTATTATAAGCTATGAGCGGAATTGGCACAAATTTTGAAATTTTAGTAAAAAATCTATCTAAATGGGCATGCATATGCATTCTTGTTAGAAATCTCCTTAGGTGAATATACACCCGCTTATCCATAGTGGCCAAGTCTCCACCCTAATCCGTGCCCATGAGAGCATTAGTTTCTCCTAAAACCTCCGCTCATTTAGACGAACTGTTTATTATTTCCTTGAGAGCTGAAACAACATATTCAATGTCCTCTTTAGTGGTAGTGTTGCCGCTTGGTAAATTAATTCCTCTTCTCCCAAGTAGTTCGGCTATAGGGTACTTCTCATGCTTATACATGTCCTTGTAAGGCGGTTGCTGGTGAATCGGAAGGAAAGTGGCTCTTGAATCTATACCATATTCCTCCAACTTCTTCATCAGGTCATCGCGAGTAATTCCTAGAATTTCTTCATTTACGAGGATCGTATACATCCAGTAGACGTTTTTAGCCCAAGGCGCCTCAGGAGGCAAGGTTATGCCTTGTATCTCCTTTAGAAGGCGGTTGTAATAGTACGCATTTTCACGGTGTTTCTTCACAAATTCTTCTATCCTCTCAAGTTGGGCTAAGCCCACAGCTGCCTGAAGGTTAGTTAGACGGTAATTATACCCAATGAAGTCGTGGACAAGCCATTTTCTTAAGCTGATGTTGTATCCTTGGTCTCGTAGCCTTCTTACCCTTTCGGCTATGTTATCATCGTTAGTAACTACCATACCTCCCTCACCAGTGGTGATTATCTTATTTGCATAGAAGCTGAAGCAGCCGATATCTCCGATGCTTCCAACCTTCCTCCCCTTATACTCCGCTCCATGGGCTTCAGCGGCATCCTCTATAACATACAACCCATAATTTTTTGCGACTTTCACTATAGGATCCATATCTGACGGATGTCCGTAGATGTGGACGGCCATTATGGCTTTAGTTCTCTCTGTTATCTTCTCTTCAATTTTGCTGGGATCAACGTTCCACGTAGAAGGTTCAGAGTCCACAAGTACCGGTTTAGCACCCATGTACCTCGCAACGTTAGCGCAAGCTATCATAGTGAACGTCGGCATGATCACCTCATCGCCGGGTTTAAGGTCAAGGGCAGCAACGGCTAGGTGGAGAGCTGTGGTTCCGCTAGAGACCGCGATGGCGTGCTTTACACCCACGTATGATGCAAATCTCTCCTCAAATTCCTCAACAAACTTGCCTTTAGATGAAATCCAGCCGGTTCTAATACACTCAACAACATACCTCTCTTCATTGCCAGCCAGATCGGGTTCAGCTATGGGGATCCTTTTTTGAAGCTTCATAGCGACTCTACACCTCTTGTGGCCTTATATAGGCGTCTCTAACGTTAAAGCGTTTTAAAAAGGCTTTTTCAAGTTCCCGATCTGAAGCGTCAAAAGTAGTCATTGGACTTCCTCTAGTAGCTGTTAAGTAGCTTTGCATAATAATCTTCACAGCCCTATATCCATCATAACTTGTGGGTTTTGGGTGGAAACCCTCCCTATAATCTCTTACGAAATCTTCAAGCTCTATGTCATAGGACATCTTGGGATACTGAGTGTAATCTTCGCAGGTAGGCTCATCGCCACTCTTCCCATATGTAATTATAGCTTTGGACCACCTAGAGTCAATATGTATATAGCCTTCATCTCCATGCATCTCAAAGTACATGTACCCAGACTTCTCCGTCCAAGACGAATGTATAAATGCGAAGCCACCATTTGAAAGCTCGTAAATAGCTGTGGCGTTGTCTTCGAGATCCTTGAGGTCATGCTTAAGAGTGATCAATTTACATGAGTAACACTTGGCTATTTCATCGGCAAGATAGCGAATCAAGTCTATGAGGTGGACACCGTTATCGATTAACGTACCTCCGCCTACCATTTCCTTCCTTGTGTACCAGCTTTTGCTCAAGAGGTGTAAGCCTTCATTCCCGATCCAACCTCTGAAGAATAGTATTCTTCCTATGTAGCCCTGCTTGATAAGCTCCGTAGCTTTCACTATATTCGGAAAGTAACGCGGGTTTGAACCCACCTTAAGCATCGACCCATTCTCTATAGACTTCATGAACATTCTACGTGATGATTCTATGCTTATAGTCATAGGCTTCTCGCACCAGACATCCCTCCCTGATTTAAGGAGCTTAGTTGCGAGCTTTTCGTGAAATACGTTCGGAGTAGCTATGATGGCAACATCATAGTCCCTCCTTGAAAGGAGTTCATCAAAGCTTACAGTATTAACACCGACCCTCTTACTCACGCTCCTTACCAATTCTTCGTTAGCGTCCACTACGTAGGCTAATTCCGCTACCTTGCTTCGTAAGATTGAGTTTATCCTCTTTAAGCCAAAGCCACCGATTCCGATTACGGCAAATCTTATTCTATCCATATTCTACTTCACCTTAGATGTTTCCTAGTATGTACTTTAAACCAAGGGACTTCAATTAGTATTGGGTGTATGACATCAGGAGGATGCGAAAAACCCCCATCACCTAAGAGTTCTCCGTGATCAGCTGTAATGACGATGTTCTTTTCTCTAAAACCCTTCCATTGAAGCAAGCTAGATACAGACTTCAGTACAACTTCAAGATTTTTCTGATAAGCTTCTCTTAGCGCCTTAAGGCCGTATTTGGCAAAGAATTCTCTTTCAGGACCCAGCCTGATACCCAAAAACAGTCTAAATATGTAAATCATCCTCAAAATTCGATTAGGTATTGCTATATGTTTCTTAATTGCTGTTTTCTCAATCCAAGACATAACCCTACCTATGTATTTTTTAACAGAAATAGCTTTATCTAGAACATCAGACCATATATTATCACCCCTACTTTCGAGAGGATGAAGGAGGTAAGGTGCATGGGGTTGAAGATAATGTACAATAATCCTTTTTGTATTTCTATATTTAATTAGTGCCATCTTGACAGCCATATTTACTCTAGAAGGGGGGACTGTTCCTAACCTATTATCCCAGCCCCAGTTCCAAACATCAATAACTTTATAAAAATGTCTCTTAGCGTAAAAACCTTCAATCTCAATTTTCGAATTTATGAAAGGATTAGCAGAGATGTAGACTATGTCTTCGTAGTATCTTTTACCGAAGGTATTCTTAAGCCAGGGGATGGTATGGCTACCAGAACTAATTACTTTCTTTAATTCACCCTCTAGATATCTTCCTACTATCCTCTTGAAGTAATCATAACGGCAAGCATCCAGAACTATAAGGATATCCCAGTTTGAATTATGTATAAGCTCTTTTTGCCCTTCTCTCTCTAAAGCATTACACTCTCTTTTCATGGTTCTACAAAACTCATATTACGTTTCTTATTAACATGTTTTACAAATTTCTTTATTAGAAATGTTTTTCATATATCTTGAAAGTGTTAAACGCACATTTCTTCCAATTAAATAATCTTGATCTGTTCAGGCTCTTCTTGATTAAACTCTCCCTTAAATTGTCGTCTGTTAGAACTTTTAGAATAGCTTCGGCTAATCTTTCAACATTCATTCTGTCAATTAAAATACCAGCATCATCTACATACTCAGGTATTTCAAAATGCTTACTTGCAATTATTGGTACACCACAGGCCATACCTTCCAAAATCATTAAGGAAAATTCATCAAATGGTGGATTTACAATAACATCACACATATTGTACGTTATTGGTAACTTCTCTTCAGATATAAACCCTAAAAGCTTTACACGGGACTTATCAATCCCAAATTTCCTTACGAGTGCATTTACGTATGTATCGTCAACTTTTCCAAGAAGTAGGAGTTTAACATTCTTGATCTCATCATTAACAATTTTAAAAGCTTTTAATACTAGCTTTATTCCCCTCCTTTTAATTGGCAAATGTGTACGGACACGAACAAATAAAATTCTTTTCTCATTTTTATTAATCTTTAAAGGCAACGGTTTAAACCTATCATGATCGACTCCATGGTAAACAACATGAATTTTTTTCCGGGTTATCCCCATTTTCCTTGTTAATACATCTTTCCAGAAATTACCTATCACGATTATATCATCGCACTTTTCACATACATACTTATGGTATGCGAATTCTGATAGCAATTGAACTTGTTTTCTTTCATGATAAAGAAAATTAAGGTCATGAACAGTCACAATACATGGCCTACGACCTAGTGCCAGTAAGGGAAGGGCTAGAGTGGGTGATATGGCATGGTATAAATGCGCCCTATGCCTTCTAATTTTATTAATAAATAGTAGTTTCCTTAACTCTCTTCTTAAAAAATTCTGTGGCACAAGTCCATGACTTATTTCTACAATTTCTATTCCCTCCTCTTTAGCAATTTCTTTTAGATGTTTCAACAAGTACCAAGTATACTTTGCTATCCCCCAACCTATATCTGCACTAGCCACATAATCAACTACACACATCTTTTTTGATGAAACTTTCGCTTTCAAGAAATCCCCTCGATCGTCATTTTACGCGAATACAAAGTAAGTTTATTGACAACCTGTTCTCCCAGACCTTAATTAAGTCGACCACGTTAGCATGTCTAATTTCTAATTTCGAGTCATCAATGATATAAATTTTAAAATCATATTTTAGGAGTTCTTCGATGAATTCCCTAGGATCTACTCCGTTAGCTTCAAGTAGGTTTGGGGCGAATTCCGTAATAGGCACAAGATGACGATTAATATTTAAAATATTTTTCATTCCTGAGAGCGCTGACATTTCTGCCCCCTCTATATCCATCTTGATTAAATCGATTTCATGTTCACGCCCTTCAAAGAAGTCATCAAGACTTATAGTCTCAACCTCGATTTTCCGCTCGTAATCTTGGAGCCCAGATAAACTACTCCTCTCACCTCTTATGAAGAAACTCGCTCTGCCGCTTTTATTGGTAACTGCCTTGTTTATTGCACTAATGTTGGTAAAGTTGTTAACTTTAATATTCCATAATAAAAATCTATATCTGGTTGGCTCAGGCTCAAAAGCATAAACACGACCTTCTCCGTCAACTAGCTTAGCTGCAAGCAACGTATAATAGCCAAAGCCCGCACCTAAGTCTACGATAGTAGATTTTGGTTTAATCAGCGCTTTGAACACGGAAGTTGTTAGTCTCTCATAAAGACTGGAAGCCATTATCAAGGCTAAAGTCATGCTATTTCTCGGAAATATTATGGGCAATCCATGACCTTAACCTGAAAGATAGGTAACTTACTTCTCGAGTAAAATATAACCGGCGATTCTTCGTAAGACTTCCACTCTTCCTGCGATTTGACTTAGTAGGGGTGGACAATATAGCATTTTACCATTAGGTTAACTGAGCCAAGTAAATACAAACGAAGGGGTTGCCTGAATTGTATATAAGGTTATGAGTGTTATTAAGCTTATGATTAAGCATTTCAAACATCTCTATGGCGAAATAACAGGCTTCGGTTTTTTCAAAGTATATTAAGGCTGCCTCAGGTATAATTACTGCGTTATGCTTTGCTAAGTTGTTTATGCTCTTGTATGTGAGTCCTTCATAAAATAGATAATCTGCTATCCTAACGTATTGTCCCTCCATGATGTATGCTGTTTCGCTTAACCATCCTCCATAACCAGGCGATATTAAAGAAAAGGCTTGCGGTGAATATTCCCCTAGCCATAGTATCGCGTTAATATCAGCACTCGACAACCTTACCTTACCTCCACTATGGGTTATATGAGGACTTACTGAAGCTGCTATGAGTACAAATAATATTGCGATAATTATTGATGTTCTATATAGTTTGTAACGAAAAGATGCATTATTAATAAGTTTTAGCAATAAAAATAGAGTCATCGAGGCCCATGGGGTATAAGTGAAGCCATAGCCTCTCGCGATAAGCACAGCGCTGGTTATAGCAAAGAAAGTTGCTAAGTACATGATCTCGAATCGAATGGCTTTTAGTTTATAAAGGAACGCATAAATGAACAATAACATTGCTGGGAAGATCACGCTAAACGCTATTAATAATACTCTAACTTTGTACAATACCATGTAGTAATCACTATATGTCACTCCGATGGATTTACCCCAAGCGGCTGGAGATTCTTGTGTCGGGAGTGTGAAAGTATTAATACTTCTAATGAATACATCCCACATGGTCTTTGCAATCCTCCATAGACTGATGGGGAGAAGTGGGTATCGATTGATTATCCAAGAGAGGAACGCTACGCTCACGAACAGAACGAAAATCCAAAGACTCCTGAAACGATGGTAATTGACTTTTCCGAACAAGCTGAACCCTTTCCATGTCATTGTGAAGAGCATTAGCGGGATTATTGTTAACAGTACATGGGCTGGATCTGACATGATGAAAGTCAGCGCGGTAACTGTCGCGAGTATAGAGTGGCTGGCTCGCCCTTCTTTTTGAGCCATGAAAACAAGAAGAACTAACATTACGTAAAGTGGCATGGCGTAGGTCTGCCTCAAGAACATGAAGTGAACGTGTATCAGCCCCATGTTAAGTACTGAAGCCATCATTGCAAACCTATCGCCAGCCTCCAGTCTCCTCATAAAGATATAAATGTATAAGGTGGTTAACAAGGAGAGTACGAAAAGTGAGATGCGGTGAAGGTTTTCTAGAGGGCTCGGTAGAGACATTATCATGATGAATATGGATGCGAAGAGTTGTGGGGAAACCGTCTCGGGGTGGGGGTAGTTCGGCATGTAGATATTACCTTCCCTAAGCATGTAGAAGGCTGGCACTAAATGTATGGTATGGTCGCTTATCGGATGTTCGAATAACGCTATAGGCGGAAGCTGAAGATAAAAGGTTGCTAATATGGCTACAGCCAAATAAGGATTTAGGATCGTGTTAAAATTCTTCCAAGATTTTACGGATAATATGGCTATCAATAGGGCGATCGCGCTGAGACCTATGTAATAAGTGGGATGTATGGCTTCATACAATTTGAGAGGTGAGGGCTTAACCACGTAAGGCTCTGTAAATACGAGCCAGAAAGGGATCAACATTAGTGACATTAATGTTAATAGTGTGACTATAAATTTCCAAGATAACTTCAAAGCTTTAAACCTCCTTACCCAATTTTCTTAGCCGTTGTTATCAGAATTGGTGCAACAGACGGGAAATGAAATAATAACCTATCTATCATACCTACTAATCCTTTTTCAAAGGTTCTACTACCACTCACATAACATGTAACAAATCCATGTACCTTTAGTAGATCCAGCATAGCTTTTAACGTGTAAAGGTTCTTGTGGCCATAGATGCTTCCCTCTTTCCTCCTTATACCCCCGGTGAGCCAATCCAATAGTACTTTGAAGGCTCCGTAAAACATCGGCTGATAACCAAATCCCAACAGTAGCCTGTTAATCCAGCTGGCTAGGTTGGGCGTTGTAAGCAAAAGATAACCTCCCGTCCTTAAGACTCTGAAGGCTTCCATTATCAAGTAGTCGCCGTGAGATAGATGCTCTATAATCTCGATGGCTGTTACGAAGTCAAAGTAATTATCTTCAAAGGGTGGTCTCGTTCTGCCGGATGTTTCAAGGTCAAATTTAAACTCTCTTACCAGCCGCGGAAGTATTTGAAGGGAATTATTATTAACATCGACCTCGTAAACTTCGTTAGCCTCCACGATTCTCGCTATCGCCCGTTGTTAGTACGCCGTCACCACAACCTAAGTCTAAGTATCGCCTTGCTATAATTCCCCATTTTTTAACTATTTTCATTAACTTTTCTCTAAGTATTTACGAATTCATTTTCTTAGCAAGGCTTCAACTTTAACTATTAAATTATTCCATGAAAAGTCCTTAACTCTATCTAGAGCGGCTTTAGACATTTTATTGTAGAGTTTTTTATCTGTCAATAGTCGTGAAATGAGTTCAGCCCACTGCTTAGGATCCTCACCAGTGAGAAAGCCTTCAACACCGTGCCTTACAATATCCAGTTGCCCACCTTTTTTAAATGCTATTATAGGCATCCCCATCGCTAGCGCTTCAAGGATGTTTATCCCGTAGGTCTCCTCAACGGGGTTCACGTACACAGTCCCCTTAGAGTATAACTTCAAAAGCTCATCATCGCTAACATTAGTAGCGATGATGACTTCGTCCCTAAGATCAAACTCATCAATTTTTCTTAGTAGTTTTCTGTAGTATTCAATATCTGAGGGGTTGAGGCTTCCGGCGATGATTAACTTAAATTTTTCCCCTCTCTCCTTGAGTAGTCGAGCTACCTCTAGTAGGAAGTCTTGCCTCCTGTAAGGGGCTATTCTGCCCACGTAGAGCAAGGTTCTGCCCTCGTCCACTCGCCGAACGTGGGCAAACCTCTCTAGGTCTATGCCGATATTTAACACCTTAGGCTTTATGCCAGTAGCCTTCAAAAATTCTTCAGCCATGTCTCGGCTGTTGGTGACGAAGGTACATGTAAGCATCGAAAGCCTCTCAAAAGGCCTTAAGAGCTTGGCTAGCAGGGTGTTTGCCCGAGTCTCCAAGAAGCCGTGATAATACAGAATGAATTTAACATCCTTCCCCAACAGAAGGCGGAATAGAGGTTTCACCAAACACATTAGTGTGTTGCCCGAGTTCACTATCACCACATCTGGCCTGATTCTTAAGGATAAGAATGTAATGGCTGGAGAGATAAATATGGAAAGGGATACACCGCTCACGTAGATTGCGAGCCGCCCCTGTTTTCTCTGAAAAGTCTCTAGAATCTTCCTCGCCAAGCCCCTCAAGGGACGTGACCCCCATCTAAGAGCTTCATTAACACGTTCTTTCCTCAAACTTTCAAAAGTGCTCTCGCTGAAATAGAGTAATGAGTACACGTGCACTTCGTGACCCTTAGCCCTAAGGGCTTTGGCAACTTCAGCTACGAATCTCTGCGGCCCGGTTCTAGAGGTCAGTAAGGGTAGTATTATCGCGAACTTCATGGTTCCAACGCTCGCATCAGTTTAGGGTTCCTAAGTCGTTGCCTTAAGATTTCTCCCGTGAGCTTCCTATGCTTCTTCATAGGCATCTTATCTATGGTTGAGGGCTTCGTAGTAAAGAACCTCCAGCTCATCGACTTGCTTTTCTAGCACAAAGTTCTTGGCGAACTCTCTCGCATTTAAGGAAGGGCGCATCCTATGCTTCTCATCTCTAATCAAAATCTCTATAGCCTTAGCTAACTCTAGTGCGCTAATTTGTCAATATTAGGACTAGTTTTTCTTGAATGGCCATAGCGATTCAGATGATCGTAGCGGAGGCTATCTATTGCTATCAGGAGAATGTTAAATTTTTCATTGAAACACCTTTTTATGCTGTTGAGAATTCTAATGATTCTAAAAAGCGCGTGAAGGTGTTAATGAAATGTTCTTCGTCAAATTGCATTGCACATGTTTGCACTTTTGTTGTATCCAAGTTGTTATTCATAGCCTGCAGAATTTTTACGGTTAGTTCATCAATATCCGAATATGCGTATCCATTTTTCTCTCTGCGCTTAAGAATGTCTACCCAAGGTCCATTAAATCCACGTTTGACGATTGGTATGCATCCTGCAGCCATGCCCTCAACTACTGCTATTCCGAACGGTTCAAGTGGCGCAGGATGAACTATAACTTTAGACTCGATAAGCACATCTAATAATTTATCTCTTGGTAATTTCCCTTTAAGTTCCACCTTTCTTTCTAAGTTATATTTTTTGATTAATCTCTTTAGTTTCTTTAGATAATTATGATTATCAACTGGTCCTAATAGCTTGACTTTCGCATTAGAAATATACGAGATAGCCATAATGATGTCCTCTATACCTTTGTCGGGCATTATTCTTCCTACATAAACGATCTGGTTTTTTTTAGGGTTTACGGATTTGTTTGTTTTTTTAATAATCTTCTTTGCTTGTACTGGTGGATATAGGATTTTAATCTGCGCGTTAGGCCAAAGTTTTTTTGTCCAGAATTCTGTTAGTGTTGAGTTCGTTAGAAAGATCCTGTCTGATTGAAAACTACCGTCTACATGGAAATAATGTGGGAACAATCTTCTGTGAAGTTGCCACTTAATCCAGCCAATTCCTGAGTCTGTATACTTTCTTTCTACTAATACATTGTACTTTACTCTGGCGGCATGCGGAAAGTGAATATAAATCATCGATTTTATATTATTTAAGTTCTTTGGCACATCATCATTCAGAATTACCACATCATAATCGTTTAAGTTTCTAATTTTTTTCAAAATGAAATAGATAGAGTACGGGTTGGGAAGAATTGTTTTAATTCCAATGATTCTGGTTTTCCTTGGAATATTCTCTTCAAATGAAGAGTATGCCTCAATAAGTTTTTCTTCTGTTGAAGTATAGATATCGACATGGAAACCTTTTGCCACGAGTGCTTTAATAATGATAATATTGACGAAGTCGCCTCCACTACTTCCATGAAAATCAACAATCAAAGCGGCTTTCATTATTAAAATCTCCGATCGGGTATGTGTGGTTTTTTGTAGCGATTCTTTTTAGCAACTATCGCGATAGTAGCTCTTAGTTAGGGGATTGCAGGGATAATAGGCAAAGAAATAACATGAAATATATTTCCTAAGGTTGGGTGTTTCAGGGCCACTTTAATTAGGTTATCCTTATACTCTTTGCCATTAGCATCATGAGGTGTTAAGTTATATGCGTAGAAAAACCATCTTCTGATTATAGAAAAACCATGTTCCCTAAGCATTTTAATTATTTCTTGCATTGAGTATTCTCTAACGTGAAAGTTGCCTAGTGGTTGTTTGCCTAAAAATAACTTTATTCTTTTGCCTATCGATGCGATGTTGGGAGTTGTTAGAAATAGCAGTCCATTTTTAGTAAGCACTCGATTTATTTCCGAGAGAGCCCAAGATAAATAATAATAGTGTAAATGTTCCAGTACTTCTGTAAACACAACGCAATTTATGCTACAGTCACTTAAAGGGATTTTTTCATGTTCTAAGTCAACTTTCAATACTTTTATACCTGAGTTTTCAAGAATGTGTCTGTACGGTTCTGGATTTATATCTACACAGTAAACATCGTATCCGTAGAGCTTTAAAGCTAATGAAGTGAATCCTGGAGCGCCACCCGCATCTAGGACTGTCGATTCTTTAGGAACCAATTCTAAAATTGTTTTAAGAAGTTCCAGTCTTCTCCTGTAATCTCCATAAAACATCTGAACATCCTCTTTTGAAAAGTCATCATTTACAATTTTTCCAGATATTCCATTAAAGATCGAAGCTTATACATTTTGACCCGCAATATACGTTTTGAAAGATTCATGAAACCTTACTTAGTTAGAGTACTATACAATTTATATATTTTTATAGCCACTTTCTTCCAGCTGTATTTCTCTTCAATCTCTGTTACTGCGTTACGGGAAAATGTTTCTGCAAGCGTCTTTTTGGTTAAAATGTTTTGTATAGCATTGGCTAGTGTACTAGGATCATTTGGAGGCACTAGTATGCCTGTTTTCGAATGTTCTATAAAATCGGGTATACCTCCAACCCACGTGGAAATTACAGGTTTCCCGTGAGCCATTGCTTCCAGTAAGGTCATAGGCATGGCATCACTAATTGATGGTAAAACAAATATATCGCACGCTACGTAAGTTAATCTCAAAGTTTTTTCGCTTACATTGCCTAAATAAATCACGAAGTTATTTAGATTATATTTCCTAATCAGGTTCATTACAAATTTATAGTACTTTGATGGTCTTCCACCAAATGTTTTCCCTGGAGGGCCTACGAGAACCAGTCTAACATCGTGTTGCCTATATTGATGTATTATTTGGTTTAGTGCTGATATTAAGATGTGAATTCCTTTTTCTAGTGCCATTCGTCCAACAAACAGTATGACTTTTTTTCCTTTAAGCCCTAAGGCAAGTTTTGCGTAGTTTTGATTTATTTCAACGTTGCTTCTGATGTGAACTCCGTTCGGGATATATTCAACTATTTTATCTTTAAGTTTTCTCTTAAAAAGTTCTTTCATAGTTTTTGATACTGTTATTATAGCATCGGCCTTTGATGCAGATATCAGTTCCATTAGGGTTGCTAATCCTCTTTTAATGGGGTTTGGTGAGAAAATTAATGGGTTATGAATCGTGAGAACGAGTTTATCTCTTCCTTTACGTATTAGTATCGATTGTATAAGTCCTGCTATTCCGCCGTGTAAGTGGATAATGTCATACTTTTTATGGTGTAAGCGCTTTACTAAGTTGAATGTGTATCTGAATGTATCAATGATCTTAATCGGTAAAAATGATTTTTTGATAGGTGGTGAAAGATAAATTGTATTTTTTAATTTATTTTGTTTGTTTTTTCCCATTCTTGCGTATATATCAACTTTTAAGCCTAATCGTTTAAGTTCTTCTGATAGGTATATTATGTGTTTTTCTACGGCTCCTCCTCTAAGAGGGGGTACTTCGATGTATCCTGGGGCTATTTGGGCTACTTTCATCTTGATTTTTTCTTTACTATGTATTGGTACCACTATTAAGACTGTTGATTCATAGTTTGGATCTATTTTCACATTCCGTGGTTCATTTCTTCCACGCTATTTCTCGTGTCCATAGATTTCTAACGGTGGCCATTATGAGATAGAGTTGCTGAAGACTCCACACTCTAAAGATTTTTTTTAAGGCCAAGAGTGTTAGCCCGGCTATTATCAACGTTAAGCTTACTGGAGAACTAAATAGTAGTGCGTCACTTAGGATGAGTACAATAGCCGACAACAAGAGCCATGGATTAACTATGTGTAACCAACATTCGATTTTCCATATTTTATCGAATACAGACTTTCTATATATATCCAGTCTTTTTGCATACCTTTTCGTTTGCAGGAAGTGCAGAATGAGGTGTTGTGCTCTCCTAACTTTTCTTCCCACCTGATTTCCTCTTATAGGTTCTTTAACTATAGTGTCATCTATCTGTATAGCTCTATAATTCATAAATGCGATTAGTGATGCTGGTGTAGAATCAGCGTTACCTGTATGTATTGGTAGGCCATTTATCTTTTCGAGAAGCTCTCTCCTAAAGGCTACTAGTGTTCCATTATGTATTGGTGTGCTATGAAGTTTTGACTCCGCTATTCTGATAACATTATAGTAGTTTCTGTAGGTGGTTTCAAAATACCTGTCATCCTTCTCCAGAGGAACTATGCCTGTGGTTACTGCACCTATGCTAGGGTCAGCAAAGTACTTAACAACACGTTTGAGCGTATTTTGTTCCCAGAAAGCGTCTACATCTGTAAAAATCACGACCTCGCTATCCTTAGAGACGTACTTCGACGCATAATTCAAAGCAAAAACCATACCGCGCCTTACAAATTCTTTAAGAAGGACAAGCTTGAGGTCAGAGTTTTTTTCAGCCCATTTCTCAACTATATTGGGAGTGTTATCTTCAGATGCTGAATCAACCACAATTACCTCTAACTTATCCTTCGAGTACTCCTGATCTTTTATGTTGTTTAGTTTTGCTTCTATGAGGTCAGCCTCGTTATATGTCGGTATTATCACTGTTACATTTGGCTTATAATTTCCATTTGTTTTAACATTCCACGGTTTGTTCAACCAGTTTCTCTTAACATAGTAGTAATATGCTAGTGGCATTCCAAAGTGGATTCCGGCCAAAATTAGTGACATTATAGTTAAAACAGACATCATGCTAATTTTATTTAATGGTATTAATTAGTCTTAATTTACATTTTTGTTTGGTGTGGTGGTTGGGTGTTTAGTCCGAGCCAGAATATGTATTTTGGGTTTTTTAGCCATTGTTTTGTTTTTGGGCACCATTTGAAGACGTTGTTTTCTTCGAATGTTTTCTTCATTTGTTTTGCTTTTTCTATTCCGTTTTTCCATATTTTGGTTTTCAGGGTGTTTTTTAGTTGTTGTATTATGTTTTTTATTATTGTTGTTAGTTTTGGGTTTACTATTTTCCCTTTTATTTTTGCGTATGTGAGTGTTGCTTTGTATAGGGCTTTTTTTAAGCTGCTTAGTTTATGCCAGTTTCCGTTTCTAAGTCCGCTGCGAAAACCATTTAAAATCTCCTTATAACTAATG
>Ga0180301_10000933_pt1 | contig 22896 bp, 20 predicted proteins | sample GuaBasSediGuay16_FD_121797 | JGI IMG/M metagenome (GOLD analysis project Ga0180301, IMG submission 121797) | Subseafloor sediment microbial communities from Guaymas Basin, Gulf of California, Mexico - Guay16, Core 4569-2, 12-15 cm | ecosystem: Environmental > Aquatic > Marine > Hydrothermal...
ATATAAAAATGTATAAAATTAATGCACTATAATATGGTGGTTTATTCCATATTTTTTTATTTTTCTATTAATGGTGGGTTGAGTTACTCCCAGGGCCCTTGCTGCTTTGATTTGACTTTTGTATTTTTTTAGAGCCTTCCTGATCATAAAAGATTCCAGTCTATCTACAGCCTTCCTCAAGGGGAGCTCTTCCTTATCTAAGGAAGATATAGTGGTATTTACAGATTTTCTAATATATTGAGGTAAATCCTCTGGGGTAATCTTCCTATTTTCACTTAGAGTTGCTATTCTTTCAATAATATTTGAGAGTTCCCTTACATTACCAGGAAATTCATACTCACACAGAATATCAACAGCCTCGGGGGATATGTAGATATCCTTTTTATATTTTTCATTGTAACGCCCCAAAAAGAAGTTAACCAGAGGAGGGATATCCTCCGGTCTTTCTCTAAGAGGATGAATATAAATTGGAATAACGTTTAATCTGAAAAAAAGGTCTTCTCGGAATTTTTTCTCTTTAACCAGAGCCGCCAGATTCTGGTTGCTGGCTGCAATTATCCGAGCATCAATTTTTATATATTTGATTCCTCCCACCCTTAAAATTTCCTTCTCTTCTAAAAAATGCAACAGCTTTACCTGAAGATGTATAGGCAACTGGTCAATTTCATCCAGGAAAAGTGTGCCTTGATCTGTCAATTCTAAAACCCCAGGTTTTCCCTCTCTCCTTGCCCCTGTAAAAGCCCCCTTCTCATAGCCAAACAGCTCAGATTCTATCAAAGACTCAGGGATAGCTCCACAGCTAACACATATAAAGGGGCCACTGCTTCTGGAGGAGTATCTATGGATTAGCTTGGCAATTAAATTCTTACCCACGCCGGATTGGCCCAAAAGAAGAACGCAACAATCCAGGTCACAGGCTTTTAAAGCAATCTTTATAACTTTATCCATTGTTTCACTTTTGTAAATTATGTTGCCTTTTTCCAGATTCCCCAGTTGAATTCTGGAAAGCTCGGATTGATATTTTTTTGTTAAAGCCTGGCTTTCTTTTAATGCTTGATTGAGCATGTTAAGATGGGTGATATCTCGTTCATTTACCACCACCATCTCTAAATTCCCTTCATCATCAAAAATTGGACTTCCCGTAACCAGAATACTCTTTCCACTTCTTACCTTTTGCAGCAAAGTAACAGGAGTTTTTCTTTCCAGGACCTCTAAAGTTACAGATTTATTGTATAAACCTTCTTTTAAAAGGTCTCTTACATTCCTTCCCACTACTTCTGAGATTTTAACTTCATTAATTCTCTCAGAGGCCTTATTTATCCTTAAAACCTTTCCATCCCTGTCGCTTATCCATATACCATCAAAAGAGGACTCAATAATGCTATCCAACATCTTAACCTTTCGTTTATACTGCTTCAGATCATCAATGACATCTTTTTGTTTAATAGAAGACATTTAAACCTCTTTCTTTTGACTATACTGCGAAATCACCTTAAAGCATGTATACTACAATCATGCTCGTTCTTTCAGATGAAACTCACTCAGATGCTGTAGTTCCTTGTTGGCCACATCTATAAACACCTTTTTGCAAGTGGATAATCTGTGCCATCGGCGTGGGCTCTATACAGATGTGCAGCTTCCTCTTCTGGTTGATAATTGATAGGGTTTTTATATTTCGCGATTCGCCCACATAGGCAAAAAACATGAAAAGTTCCTACTTTGCCTATGAAACATTCAAGAATGCTTTTCCTCCCGAAAAAGGATAGCTTTTTTGTAAATATTCTACCATTCATAGAACATTCTGTCAATAATAAAGAAAATAGACTCTTTTTTTCGGATAGTCTTCAACAAGGAAGAAGATGTTCACCGGAATATCGGGGGACCCCTTTTTTTTGCAATTGCTTGGTACAGGGTCTTATAAATCCGGTCGAAACCAGGCTACTCTGTGTGCTGTCCCATATAGAATAGCATAGGGAGAAAATGTTTTCAGCGTGTGTAGTATTTTCGCAGGACATCTTCTAACTCCTGCTCGATTTCTTGCTCTCCCTGCAGTACTGTCCCCTGGAACACTATAGCAGGATAGGCTCTCTCTTTAACCCCGAGTGCATCGAGTACATGGGTATAAGTATCATAGATTTCAGGTTCTCTTATGTCCCGCATCGATACATGCAGCCGGATACCGAGCTTTTTTTGCAGTGTGATCATTTCACGGACAATGAATATCTCGCATCCCTTGCAACCGGAATCGTAGAAGTATTCAAAAAAAAGCGGAGGGGTGGTTTTCTCCTGCGGAGTCTCGAGCTGAGTATTGGACTGAATAGAATCATCTTTTCCAGAAGAGTTCACGAGCACCTTTCCTGTGACTGGGAAGTACTGCAGGGAGATGCTATTCCCCTTCCGGGCTCTGACTACGGTTTGTATTGCAACTCTTCCTTGGATACTGGATGGATCGTATCGGATAGTTATATGGTCGGTTTCATGTCCTCCAAGCTCCAAAGTGTTTGGACTTACAGTGAGACGTGGCGAAGTAGGGGTGAATGTCAGTTCTATCTTATCCGTATGCTGGTTTTCTATCGCTACTTTCTGTTCTAATGGGCCGGAGCTCTGGTTGGTTACAAAATTCCATGCAGAAGGCTTGAAAACAAGTGAAACCTCCTGGCCACAGAAAAATAATGTAAACAAAGATGCTGCAATCAAGCCGGTTCTCCTAAGAATTAATACTCGGTACCGTTTCATTTTTCCTACCACATTATTATGTGTATCATGAGAGTAGCTAACACAACGAAGAGGACAGCAGTGGCAAGCTTTACTTTCGCTACTTGTTGCTTGAATATCCTTATTAGTTTCTGAGAACTGATTCCTATGTAGGCAAGGGTAAATATCCCGATGAGCGGGGCAATAAAACCGATGTTATAGAGCCCCAACAACAGATAGCTTGAAGCAGATTGCCTGATCTTGACCATATAGGCAATTGTAGGAAAGTATATCTGGCCGGTGCAGGCCAGTTCAAACAACGAGACGAAGAAACCCAGCACAAGGGTGCTTACAATGAGGGCGGCCGACCTGGACCTTATTCGTATCGAGGAATGGATTTTCATTTTTAGGAAATCGGGAAGTTGAAGTTTTATGTCTTTTATTCTCCCACGTTTAATAAGAATAAAATCGTAGAGGTTCAGACCTGCGAATAAGAAAAGTACTCCCACTAAAACCCATTGAATTATAGTAGCAACTACCGGAAATGACTCTGCTTTCATGAGCGCACTGAATAAACCTATACCTATGCAAAAATAACTTGCAAATACCGAGATGGTATAGAATACACCAATAATAAAAATCTCATATCGTTGTCTTCCGGCTATGGCTAGAGTGGACAGGAGAAAAATAAGAGTTGTGAAAGCGCACGGATTTATTCCATCTAACAGACCGGCGGTGATTACCGAAAGGATGCCGAGCTGTTGTACAATCTTATCTTTCTCGGTTACTGTTGTATCGGATCCCACAGCCTTTTCGTCTATACTCTGAACCGGCTGCTTCCTGTAGCAAAATGCTTCATCCAACGCACCGTATGCCGTTGCACGTAGGAGATTTTCGAATTTTTCGTTTATTTCCTCATCACCTTGGAGTACATTCCCATTGATTATAAGCAAAGGTACTCTTTTCATTTCCACTCTTGCATCTTTTAGAGATACCATTAGTTCTTCATAAACTGTAGGATCGAGAATATTTTTTTCATGAATTTTAATAGAGAGCTGTAATTTCTTTGCTATTCGAGGTACGGTCCGGTCCAAAAATTTTGCACATTCTTTGCAGCCGGAAGTGTAATAATAGTACGCATCTATTGTTTTGGTTTTGGAAACCTCATTAGTACCCGGGAGAAAAGTATCTTCTTCCTCAGACTCATATCTACCAGAGGATATTGCAGAAGAGCCATGTGTTTCAACCCTGCCCTCTACTAGAAAAAGCGCTCTCGGGAGATCTCTGCTGTCTGTTCTGACTATATAGCGCATCTGTATGTCACCTTCGTACCCCTCAGGATCGAAGGTAAGAGTGACAGTGATTTCCCCCCCGGGTTCGAGTTTAAACTCTCCGGGATCAACATAAAGACAGTCGCATGTAGGAATAATTGATATGGTTACCCGGTTATCACCATTATTTTGGACAGTAAGCTCGTTTTTTACAGGTGTGGTGTCGGGGATAGTTCTGAAATGCCATTTACTTTCTGAGAAAGTGATATCAGCTTTCGCATAGACTCCGAAAGTCAGAAAAAGAAACAGAATGAAAGAAAGACATTTCATAAAGTACCCTCTATATTTATCAAAATATTGCATTTTTGGAAATATAGTGGTAAATAATTAATGCAGGCTCACTTGGACCGAAACCCTACAATCTTTTTTGATGAAGAAGATTGGCGGGAGTTTAACAGATATACCTTATTAACCAGGATACTCAATGAGTTAAAGGAAATAATTATAAATACTTATCTGTAAAATATTATGAAGAAATATTTTTAAGATTGATTTAAATGCATATTCTTGAATGAAATTGCCTGCATATTCCAGTTTAAAGTCATCATTAGATTTTAATACTTATTCCATCGAAAGTTGCATCCATATAATCCTGTGTGAAAAGGGTTGTATTTATTACGATTAGCCTAAATTAGGATAATAAAAAAATGGGCGGCGGGGGATTTGAACCCTCGACCCCTAGCGTGTCGAGCTAGTGCTCTAACCAACTGAGCTAGCCGCCCAATCCCGGGGTCAGGCCTTTACATCTGGCGATTTCGGCTTATACTCATACAGCTTATACCGTCTTTAAAAATTTTGTCAAATGTGAAGCCCTGACCCCTCTTTATTTATTGGTTTAGTGTCATCCTCACTCTTTCAAGGACCTTTTTTCTGTCCAGGGGTTTTACAATATAGTTTTTCGCCCCCAGAAGAAGGGATTTCTTTACCAGATCCTGTTTCCCCAATGCACTTATCATTATCACTCTTGCTTTTTTGTCAAACTCTATTATCTTCTCGAGGGCTGTTACTCCATCCATCTTGGGCATGGTTATATCCATGGTAACCAGGTCAACATTGGGATAAAGTTCTTTATATTTTTCTAACCCCTCCTGCCCGTCACCGGCAATGCCCACAATCTCATATCCCTCCGAGGTGAGGATCTGTCCGATCTGTTTTGTTACAAACATGGAGTCATCCACAACAAGAACCTTGTAAGGGGTTCCATCTTCTTTTAATCCCTCGGGCCTTCTCTCATTTATGGTAGGAAAATCTGTTTTGGTTTTCATCTGAATAATCCCCTAAGTTCTCTCTCGTACAGCGACATTAATTTCTATTTTACCCTGTGGTAATTCTATGGGAACAATTAATGCTTCCACTCCCTGATCTGTAACTTCCATATTTTCACCAGTTATTATGGAAGGAGGTGTAAGATCAAACTTGAACCCCAAATCATGAAGCTTTGTAACTGCCTGGGCGGTTATCATATTTGCAAGCTCATTAATTGTAGCTTTGCCAAGATCATCCAGCTTCTCAAGCTTTTCAGAATTCATGACAGATGCAATGGCGATAGCCGTATCCATTCTCATATCGAATAATACCCTGCCTTCTACATCACCGGCAAGTCCTACTATTGCTGCCACACCGAGAACAGGTTGAGATGTTGATTTTAAATAGAGCTCTCCCCTTTTCACGTTTTCGTCCAGAACTTCTTTCAATACATTAAAAGCTGCCTCAACAAAGGGATTGATATATTCAACTCTCATATACACAACTCCTTGTTTATTTTTCTCCTGTTATTCTTCCAACTTTCTCTTATAAGCAGAAATCTTCGCCTCTTCGACCGGTATCCAATTATATTCGGTAAGTCTCTCGTTGTTACCGATAATCAGTATTCCATTAGGCTTTAGCTTTTGTTCTAACTCTTTTATCAATTTCTCCTGATCCTGCAGTGGCAGGAAAGAGAGTACATCTCGTGCTATTATTATGTCCACATCGGGAAAAGGATTTTGATTTAATATATCATGGAATTCGAAAAGTATTAAGTCCTTAATCTCCGATTTAAACTGATATCCATTTCTTCCCTCTGCCAGGAAAATCTTAAGTGATTCGGGTACGTTTTCAGGTTGAAATATTAAATTGGGTGCGCTGGTTATATTTAAAAGGTCTTTATCATTTGCCCAGATCTTAATTCTGCTTTCCGGGTAGAGAGTCTTAAGAAGACAGGCCATGGAGTACGATTCAAAACCTTTGCCGCACCCTGGATTCCATACGCTTAAGGTTTTTGATTCGAACTTCGGCAGGATTTTTTTGATCTCATCAAGAAAATCATCCCCCAGGAGCTCTTCTGTATAGGGAGAATAAAAGCTAAGGAGAAACTCATCTGCTTCTTCCGGTGTTCTCAGTTGAATATCTTCGTTTCTGGTTTTACGATAACCTTTCCATTCATCGAATCTGGATTTAACCCAATCATAATTTACAGGAGTCACATAGAAACCTTTAAAAGTGGCAAGAGTGTCGGCAATAAAGTTTAAATCAAGCTCTTCTTTCTCTTCGGAGGGGATAGGATATCCGGGTACTTCCTCCACCTCTGCCTTTTCCTCTCTTTCTTCGGGAAGCTCTTCCTCCCCTCCAAAGATCCTCTCTACATCAAGGATTATGTACAGCCGGTTGTTATGCTCCACCACACCGCTAATGTATTTAATATTTATATCTCCGAAAAGAGGATGGGGTGGCTGGATATTTTCGGAAGAGACACCCACCACTTTGTCCGTTGAATCCACTATAACCCCCAGAATATTGTTGGATAATCTTAAGATTATCATATTTTCAGGTTCACCCTCTTTTTTCTTTTCTACATAAAGATTGAACATAAGCCTTAAGTCGATTATAGAAATAATATCCCCTCTCAGATTGTATACACCCCTCACATAGGCGGGAGTATTAGGAACATAGGTAAACTCGCTGTCTTTTGCTATCTCCTTTACCTTCATTATATCTATACCGTAATCCTTCCCTCCGAGAGAAAAGGTTACCATTTTATAATCGATAAGTTCCGCTTGTTTTTTAGCCTCCGCCTCTTCTTTTATGGTCACGCTTACTGTGCTCATTGTTTTACCTTATTGTTGCTTCCAGTTTTCTTCTATCTTCTATCTCTCTCTTCAATCCGAGCTCCAGTAACTGGCTCACATCGATAATAAGAGATACAGTACCATCCCCCAGAATGGTTGCACCTGCTATACCGGGTGCATTGGTGTATCTATCTCTCAACGGTTTTATCACTACATCCTCCTCGCCGATGAGAGAATCGACTACAAGACCCATCTTTTTATCTCCGCTTCCTACAATAACCACGAAAAAATAATCCTTCTTCTCATCGGATACTATTCTAAACAACCTGTTAAGTCTAATCAATGAGACCACATCTTCCCTGACATTGAAAACTTCGTAATTGTCTATCATTTTGATCTCTGATGGTTTGATCCTATGACTTTCTAAGACCGAAGTGATTGGTATTGCGTAGGTCTCCTTCCCCACTTTGACCAGAAGCCCCTGTATAATTGCCAGGGTGAGGGGCAGTTTTATGGTTATTTTTGTGCCTTTCCCCTTTTCCGACCAGATGCTCGCACTGCCGTTCAACTTATCTATCTGCTTCTTCACCACATCCAGGCCTACACCCCTGCCCGAAATATTCGTTACTTTCTTTGCAGTGGAGAAGCCGGGCTCAAAGATAAGATTAAAGGCTTCTAAATCAGAAAGGGTTTTATTCGGATGGATCAGACCCCTGTCGATTGCCCTCTGCCTGACCGCATCTACATCAATTCCCCTGCCATCATCTACAATTTCTATGATTATAAGATTCCCTTCATTGCTTGCCTTAAGCAAGATATGACCTGTGGGAGGTTTCCCTGCCTCTGACCTCTCTTCCGGGCTTTCCAGACCATGATCTATGGAGTTTCTCACACAATGAATCAGTGGGTCCAGTAAATCCTCGATTACAGATTTATCAAGTTCTGTATCTTCTCCTTCGATTTTTAACTCAATGTTTTTATTTAACGATTTCGACAGGTCTCTCACCAGTCTGGGAAATCTGGAGAATATCTGAGAGATGGGAACCATTCTGATTTGAAGAACTTTCTCATGTAGTTCACTGGTAATTCGCCCAAGATTTCCTGCCGTGCTTCTGAAATTGTTTATAGTAGTTTTTAATTTGTTTTCGAAACTATCAAAAAGGTTAAACAGATCTCCAAATTTTTCTATAACTTCTTTTTTTATTTCTTTTACAGATTTTCCGTTATTTATCTCTTTGAGGTATTCGGGAAGATTTTCGAATAGTTCTCTTTGTTTTTCCTGAAAGAGCACTTCTGTGTTCTGAAAATCTTCAAGAGACTCTGTGAATTGACTGCTTATCTGGTTGAATGTTGCCTTGTTTATAACGGCCTCACTCACAAGATTGAGCAGATTGTCAATCCTGGAACTGTCCACCCGCAAGATAGAGCTTACCACACCGGTCTTCTTGATTTCTGCAGGCTTCCTGGCAGGCTCCTCCCTGGGCTCTTGCTCCTCTTTTATAGCAGGTGCTTTTTTTTCGGTAATTTCTGTCTCTTTCTCTTCGGTTTTTTTAGTCGGTGGTTTTTCTAGTAGTTCCTTTTTTTCAGTGAGATCCTGTATATTTACATCGGTTGTTACATCAGGAATGATTAACTTCTGTATTATGTTTTCCTCATCTTCCTCGGTGGCAACATAATATTCGACAACAGGGAAAAAATTATCTTCGTAGAGCCTTTCGAACTCGGGAGATGTTTTGAGTATCTTGCCCATTTCTTTTAACACTGCAAATACCTGAATGCCCCCCACGGTATTCATGGGATTATTTTCATCAAAATGGACTGTTACTTTAAATATTCTCCTCTCATCACCTGCAGCGTGCTTAAGCTCAAGCAGCTCATACTCACTTACTTCTCTACCCTCATGGGCTTTTGTCTTTGCTTTAACGGGTGAAGGCTCTTTTCTTTTTTCGACCGTACGCGTTGTGGCACTCTTTTCCTTTTTTGTGCCGAATAGCAGAGATTCCAATTTACCTTTTAGGTCTGAAATGTCTTCATTAAAAGTCTCTCCCGATTTCTTTGAATCCAGCATAGCCTTGATAATGTCTATAGATTCCAGTAAATAATCGATAAGGTCACTGTCTATATCCAGATTGCCGTTTCTGATTTCATCCAGTACATCTTCGAGCAAATGAGTAAAATCTGAGAGTTCGATCATTTGAACTGCACCGGCGCTGCCCTTAAGAGTATGGGCAGCCCGAAAGATCTCATCTATTGCATCTTGGCTGGATGGGTCATTTTCTAACACCAGAATATTCTGCTCAAGAACCTCTATCTGCATTTGAGCTTCTACAAAGAAATCCTTAAGCAGTTCCTCATTGTTGGGATCGAGATAATCACTCATATCAGTTAACAATTTTTATACATATAATGTTTAAAGTCAAGTAACATTTCCAAGTTAAGGGAAATATCGTATCATTCGATATTTAAGGAAAATATAATAACTTTTACAGGATAGTTTGTTTTTTCAGTAATTTAGGTGTAAAATGTAATTTATAGGGGCAAGAAAATCATGATATCGAACAAAGTACTCCAGTTCATCTTTCTAACCTGCTTTATTATCTTTTTTCCTGTATTTACCACATCGCCTGCAGACCTGCTGGTTCCTTCAATGGAGCTTATAACCAGGGGGTACTTAAGAGGGGGAGCTTTTCACCTTGCCACCCTAGGGGCTATAGATATCTCTGTTGCCGGGGGATATAAGTTTGGAGGAAACTTACTCTTTAATCTCGAAAACGAAAATCTGGAAGATATCACCTCTGAAACCAGCCTGGCTTTTAAGGCCGCCTCGGTTACCATAAAGGATATGTTCTCTCTCCCGATTAACATGACATACTATACCGGCGAAATCGAAGAGTTCTGTACGGGAGATAAGTTTCCCGATTATTTCGGCACCCAGCCCCTGGCAACACATTTTCAAGGTTATATCTATTTTCCTGAAGGAGTTCGATATAAGGGGATCCATACTATCGCAGGTACAGGGTTGGATATCTCAACCACCTTTCTGTCGGAATCTTTTCTGGCTGATTTTTATCTGTACCAGGATGCCCATCTGGGTACAGGTAAGTATTCCACCGATCTAAGGGGTATGTTAAATCTTAATCTTTTTAAACTCGAAGCATTCATGGGCATAACATTTCCTGCGGGAACTTTCGGTCTTTATAGAACAGGGCTAATGCTATTCTATAAAACAGGAACTGGAGGTGAGTTTTTTACGCAAATAGGGATACCCAGATGGGATCCGGGAACAGAGAATTTCGATATAGACCTCTTCTACTTCTTATTTGAACCACGGGTAGTACTTAACGGGTTCTCAATAATTTTAACCCTTTTCTGGCATCCAAAGTATTACCTTCAACAGCTCACAGGAGAGCTCGGTTCTGTGGATATCAATATTAACTTTCTCTTTGGGCAACTGGAAAGAACACCCCTTAGCGGCGGTGTTGAAAGCAGTCTTGCCTTCAGTACCGTAAGGGAAGAGCAATTTAAGGCAATTCTTTCTCCCTACCTCGGTGTAATAACATCGGGAGTCTTCTGGAATTTTAAATTAAATGTTAAACTTTTCCCCTTCGAGCTTGCCGAGATCCTGGAAGCGTTTATTGGGGTAAAAGCGGAGTTTTAAAATGATTCGACGAAGCTTAATTTTAACTGCTTTGGTCAGCCTCTTTTCGTTAAACTCCTTTTCATCCTTTTCTCTTGAAATCGGTGCAGGCTTTCACATTGGTAATCTGGGATTTACACACGAGAGAACATCTGATCAAACCGGTTTCGATGGAAGCAATTATCCATGGGGATTATCCCTTTACGGCACACAACCAATCGCAGATAATTTTATTCTTAACTCCGGCTTCTACATGGATCCAATACTGCGAAATACCGTATACACAATTTTTACATACAGAGAGAGATTTTTCAGCATAGGGGTAGGTCCTTTTTTTGGACCTTTTAATTCAAAGACCTCTCTTCTTAAATCCGGCATATCCACATCGGTAAGAATCGAGCTTCCGGGTGTTGCATTTTTAAGCTTCCGTGCAGACAGTAGTATCGGTGGAAGATTGACGCAGGATGGTGATTACATCCAGGAAAGAAGTGATGCATCTATCGGATACTATGTGAGAAATGCAATTTGCTCTCTAAATCTACTCACAAGAAAGTATACCCAAAAAACAACCTCAGGAGAAGTAATAGACAGTACCATCGAGTATTCTTTTAAAACCGACATTTTTCAAAAAAATATTCCATACAAAGTACTGCTAACCTTCGGATACAGAAAAACGTCTAAAACCTTCATAGAAAACAATGCGAGTGTATCACATACATTGGGTTCTATCCTTGTAAATACAAGGATAGATGTTGAGCTTACCACTTTCTTGAAATTTATAGTTGATCTTGAAAATAGCATATATACTTTCGGCCAGGATGAGCTTCTTGGAATATCCAATCCAGGCCCTGGAGGTTATCTCTTCAATTTAAATGCAGGTTTTTCCATCGATGTGGATAAACTTTCAAACAGATTAGCAGGAGGTACTTAACTACACTCTCCTTTTACCAAAAACCCCGGTGCATAGTTGATGATAAAAAATACAACCCGATCTTCGACTTTATTTAAAAGTTAGATCGGGTTGTGCTATTTAAACTGCTTTAGTTATTTTTACCCGAAAGAGGTTTTAACCCCTATACCTATTGAGTGGCTCCTCCCTCTTCCGGCTGAGGTTGAGTGCCACCCCGAGTGGTAGTCCCTGGTAATGCGGGTTCTTCCCTGTGCATTTTCTTCTGTTCCAGCGAACGGAGCACCTGCAACTGACCCAGTTTTCTAAACTCTGCCATTCTTCTGCTTGCTTCACGCTCGCTCAGGATACCCCACACCTCCTCGTGATTTATATCCATCTCGAGATCGAGAAGGGCTCTGTCATAGGTCATGGAGATATCTTTAATGTAGGTAATAAAGTCTCCTCCCTCCTGCTCCTTATCGCGTAGAAACCTTATCCCTATCAGCTTATAAGCAGGAGTTGCCTTAGGATAGAGAGGTTGCCTTTTCAGCTCTCTGTCTCTAACTTCCTCAATGTAATTAGGATTGTTCCAGATGATCTGCCTCCATCCATCGAAATTAAGATACCCCATAAAGTAACTGTACAAATCGCCCTGTTGATCTTTAAGAACCAGCTCAACCCCCATGGGGAAGTTTAAGCCCAGAATGTTCATTGCAATCGATTTGATGGTACCTACGTTTTTTATTACCCCGTATCCGTCAAACTTGGTCCCTTGCTTATCTTCAGGATCCGGTACCAGACTTCCATCATCCTGTAAAATAGTCTTCTGCATATACATGGGGATTTCAAATGGGGGCTTTACCATGGCCCATGAGTTGAAAGGATCCTGTGGGAAATGCACCCGTACCCCCAAGACTCTCTGGCCGGCAAACACTTTAGCATCCTCTTTAACGGTTACTCCCTTTGCCATGGACAGGGCTATGGTTCGAACAGTTTTTGAAGAAGAGGCAAGCTCCACTTCCCAGTTTCTGAGGGCAAGAGAGGTCTTCATTAAGGCCTTCTCTTCCTCCGTGAAACCTACACCTGCCATATCACTGAAATCGATCATCGTAGCAGTGTTTTCTGTAGGTGTACCCTGCCCTCCCGGGTTGTAATCTGCTGCCAGCTTTGAAAAATCTATAAGCACCGATTCTTCCGCATAAATGTTAGCACTTATTATAAATAGTGCTGTTAACAAAAAAATGATGAATCGTTTCATCCGCTGCTCCTTTTTCAATAATTGCCTTGTTTGATTAAAATTATACAGGATGAAAATCTTTTGTCAACGATTTTTATTTTTTTTATTTCCATCCGTTAGTATATTTTCTACTGTTTTTTCGTGTAAAATCGGTAATATCTTTAATTTTTTAGTGCAACGAAGATTATGTGCTTCTTATAAGACAAAGTCTTGTTGGGGAGCTATCTTACTAATTTGCTTCCGGGAAAGATGCACTGTCTTCATGCCGGTACTATTTACCCAAATTCTCGCCAAACCGGGGAAGCTGACCCATAATAGTTATATGAATCTCCTTTATAAAATTAAAATTAAACTTAAGTGTCTTCTTAAGAATATCGATTATTTCCTTTAAACTTAGAGATACCTGTTCTTCACGAAATAAAATGTCTGAATCGAAATCGATAAATAGTTTATCCCCTCTAAGCAAGAGGTACCGAATGTCTGTCTCTTCCGGCAGGAGTCTTGCATTTTCGATTTTTCTGGGACCAAGAATAAGTTCTTCTATGAAAAGCTCGATATTTTCTTCTTTTCCCTTACGGAGGGGCAATCTCCTCATCTCTCCGTTTAGCTTTCCGGTAAGCTCTATTGGAAAAAATAAAGTTCTTTCGACTCTTAAATTAGCCTGGCCGAAATAGATTATGAGCGAACCGGCAAGAACAATTAAGAAGAGAGACGGCCAGATAATAAGATTCGAGAAAATACTTTTTATCTTCATTGTTATTGCTCTGTAAATCCTTTGGTACTCTCAAAATATTCGATAAAATCGGCTACTCCATTATAAATGCCTTCCCCCAGCTCTTTCAAGTACCCACTGTCGGCAAGTAACATCGCATCCTCTCTGTTTGTAACAAATCCGATTTCAACGAGTACCGATGGCATCTTTGCATTCCTTACAACATACCAGGTCTCCTCTTTTAACCCCCTATTAACACTCCTGTTACCTATTTTTTCCTCCATTCTATCGAGTATCTGTCTGGCAAGTATGATACTCTCTACCGTATACTCTTCCTCCAGCATTGTATTCAAAATGGGAATAATCTCTTCCGGCTCCGATTCAAGGGTCTCTTTATCGATTACCGTTCTTCTGTATTCCGGAGGCAGGTACCATACCTCAAATCCGGATGCGTTTTTGTTAAGTGAAGCATTTGCATGAACGGATAGAAAAATTATTGCCTCGTTCTCACCAAGAGAAACCCTGTTTGCCATCTCCACTCTCTCTTCCAGGGTAGGATAGGAATCATCGGAACGCGTAAGTAATATTTTTTTATCAGGATAGTTAAGCTTCAACAATTTATATACAATCTTTGCGACCTTAAGCACTATATCCTTTTCTATCAATTTTAGATTATTATCTCCTGCTTTATGGACACCTATGGTTCCGGGATCCCTCCCCCCATGTCCCGGATCCAGAAGTACTGCGGCGATACGAGGACCTCTCCCCTCCTTTGCCTCGGAAAAAATAGTGCGAACGATTTTTTCGGCCGTCTCTGAGAAAATCAGAGCTCCATTTTCGATCGTGATTTGACCTGCAGCAATTTTTTTATTGTAGTTATGTATAACCCAGGGAAATCCGGGCTTAAAGACCAGACAGTCCCGTCCCTTTACAATTACCCCTATCTTTCTCATAGGTTCCCACTGCAGAGTCGCTTCAACTTCATCGAGAAGATTGAATAATTCTATTTCTGCATATCCTTGGGGAACACACAAAAGCAGAAACAGGATCGGAAAATACCTTCTTATACCTCCCATAGACGTACAACTTCGGTGAGATTCTTCCCCACGCGGAATAAGCTTCTTACTGTATCGATTACCCACAACCCTCCCTGAACTCCACCCCTCAAAAAAGCCTTCCAGAATAGCTTGCCCAGCACCATGCACTTTTCTTCGGAGCACGGATCTAACGCTTCCGCGCCTCCCAGATCACAAACCTGGTAAAAAGCATGCCGGAGGGTTCTCCCGTGCCATTCACGGCAGTCTTCGAGATGGAGCTCAGGAAGTTTAAAAATATAGATCTTCTCATTAGAAATTGTACTGCCGCTTACTACCGGGAGACTGTTAAGGACTTCGAGATTCGCCTTTCTTGTCAGTTTAAAAGCAGTGGGAACCCAGGCCAATTTATCTCTAAATAGAAAATCAGCGGTTTCCTCACTTAAAGGTTTAAGTCTTATTACAATGTGGCTTAACCCTTTTTCTCCAATTTCTATTGCCTCTTCCCTGGTTTTTGCCTGTGTGATTATATTTCCGCATTTTTCTACGTTATTTGTAGGGAAAAAGACCCTATTGCCCGGGCTTACACGCAAAAAAACATCCTTAACTCCAGCTTCTTCCTCTGTCTTCTCGACTCCCAAAATACTCTCTACAGTACCGGGTATAGATATAAAGGCTCTCTCTGCAGAGACAAGATTCTGTCTGGGTTTAAGATCGGGCAGAGGTAAGCCCATGGCAATATTCATGGCTGCCTCTGTTACCTCAACCCCACTGGAGTAGGGATATGTCCAGCCCGACATATAGCCTCCGGAGAGCCTGGCGGCAATCTCTCCGATTACTGGTCCGGAAGGTGAAAGTTTTATATCCCCCTTTGCCGCTCCATCCGTTATCCCCAGAGCTCTCACGCCATCTCTGAACACCCGGATCACTCTGTCTTTCACATCTTCAGGATAATTACTGGGCATGGTGTGCCCCATCTCTACAAAAAACGGAGAGAAGCAGATGTGCCTGTCTGCTATACCACAAATAAATATATCTCCCCCGGAGACAATTGCATCCAGGCTGAACTCAGGCCCAGGAATGTATTCTTCGAGAATCACTCTTCCGCTTCCGGAGTTCCCTTTGGCTAAAGTGAAAGCTTCTTTCAAATCCTCCAAAGTGTCGACCCTCCTCACCCCCCTTGCTCCCATGTTGTCCACAGGTTTAACAACCATGGGAAAACCTATTTTTTCTCCCCTCTCAACCAGTGATTTATCTGAATCTACCACTGCAAACTCCGGTGAGGGTATACCCTTCTCCTTGAAGATTCTCCTCATTCGAGATTTATCGGTTGCATTGAGAGCCACGGAATAGGGTATTCCAGGAAGGCCGATTTTTTCCGATATCCAGGCCACGGTAGTCGAAAAATCGGTACCTGCTGTAAAGACTCCTTGCAGACCACCGTTGCGGGCTATTATTTTAGCCTCCTCGGCAAGCCTCTCTTTATCTTTTAAATCAACATGTAAAAACTCATCTGCCATCCCTGCACCGGGTGCCCCCGGATTACCATCTGCAACAACTACTCTTAAGCCTTTTCTCCTGGCTATGCGGATTGAAGGAATCTGCATTATTCCTCCTCCGAGAATTAAGATGGTATTGTTCTTACCCAACTTCTCCCTCCTTTACTGCATAAACCTCAAAGGTATCTCCGAGTGCAAATGCTTTAGAGATAAGGAGAAGTGATTTTTGTACAAACTTCCCAGCCTCTCCTCTTTTAAACCCGAACCGTTCCGGGTGATGACCTGTAACTCTTATTTTATGGATCTTAAATCCATACCTGGGAAGAAGTATTTTGGCAACCGAAGGGCTCCAAACAAAACAGTGATCCTCGGGAGAATATTTAAGAAAACGCAACATATCTGTTCTTCCGCTTATCCCTTCGATATTTGGTGTAGAGAAGGCAAATACCCCCCCGGATTTGAGAAGCGTGTTGACCTTGTGTATTGTCTTATTTAGTTTTTCGAAATGTTCTATAACGAACCACATAACCAGAATATCAAATTGAGATACCGAGAAGCTTTCCTGTGGGTCGAAACTCTCGAAAGATGTGGCGTAAGCAGCCAGACCAAACCTCCTTCTAATGTACTGCACGGCTTCTTCATAGATATCCAACCCATAGCTCCTGTAGCCTGCCTCTGCAGCTTTTACCATAAAAGGCCCATAGGCACATCCTACATCCAGAAGGGAGAGGCCTTCCTGTGGTTTTATTTTTTTTATGATTTCCAATCTCGAAGAGGCGAGCTTCTTTATCTGTGGGAAATCCTCTAAATAGGTTTTACCGTATTTTTCTCTGTATTCTTTGAAAAAGTAACTCCGATTATATCTCTCTCCTCTCTCAAAGAAATCCTTGGCATAGATGATGCCGCATTCTTTACATTTATAAAAAGTTCTTCTTTCGAATCTCGCAATCACAGGATTCGCGCCTTCTCCGCAAGCCAAACATCCCAAAGTCTCGGGAAATCGTAGTTGCTTTAAAAGAGAGGCAATGCTTGCAGACTCTTTTGGAGCAATTTTTTCGCATCTCTCTTTGAGTTTCTTTGGGCTGGATAGAAGGTTCCTTACAACCCTGCTCTTTGGCCTTTTAACCCCGATACTGGGAAATCCGGCAATTCGGGTAAGTTTTTCGTGATAGGGTGATGGGTTGAGCAGTAAAACCGGTACTCCTGCATAAACAGCTTCGTAGGGAGTGAGGCCAAAGGAGGTAAAAACTAGATCATATTCCTTAAGTCTTTGTTTTAGATCGATTACATCGCCAAGTACGGTTACTCCCGAGGGGACGGAATTGTCTTTAAACAGAGGCCCCCTTATCACCGTAATCTGATCGGCACGAAAAAATCCTTTCGTTAAAAGGAAATTACACATCACCTCGGTTAATCCTGCCTGATCTTCCCCACCGAAAGTAATAAGCACCTTTACGAAAGCATCCTGCGTAAACTTTCTTTTCTCCGGTAGATCCAAAAAACTTGAAGAGAACAAGTTGGCTCTTCCCTTTGAGGTAGGAAGGGGAAGGGTATCTATAAGGAAGGGTATATAACCCCTCGCCTCTCCGCCCTCATCAATCCCTACGGTGGGTGTACTACCACAGAGGTGGCGATACTCCTTCAGGGTAGTGGACTTTCTATCCAGAACGATTAAGCTCCACTCGCCTTCAGAACCCGTGGTTCGGACAACCCGATCAAGAGGAAGGAAGGCGTATGCACGCATAATATCCTCTTCTCCCCAAATCCCGGGCACTCCCTTTTCGGGAAGAAATATTCGGGCACCTTCGCCGAGCTCTTCCGCTATACGAATGCATCGGTTCAAGTGTCCGCTCCCTTCCCCTACTCGTACAGAGGGGATCAGCAGTATTCTGCTTCGGTGCAGAGAGTGCTCTCTTTGTAATTCCTGATTTGAGTTTCTTTCAGCCATCTTATCAATCTAGTTATGGGGATCGGTCCACTACCGTCATAAAGGTTATTGTAAATAAAAGTGATAAACCTGTAGTCATCTTCTGTATCCAGGGTAACCCTTTCATCGGGCAGGAAAAACTCCTCTTCCACGGTTGGCCTTATTATCTTGAACCTCTCTTTTCTTCGATAGAGGAAAGGGGTGACATGTTCTCTTTCATAGGGATCGCGGGCCTCCCTCTGAGCAATAAAGAGAGCATCGGCGCTTATGGTTTCCACACCAAGACCCAGGGGCATTCCCTGAAAACCACCGTAATCTGCCCTTTCGTGCCTGTGAAGTTCTATAAGCTTCTCTGCAAGCTCCGAGGATACAAGGGGATTATCGCCCGTAGCTCTTACTATAAGTTTCGAACTGTAAAATCGCGCAGCATCGGCATATCTGTTGAGTACATCTTCCCTATCCCCTGCAAAAATCGTAAAGCCGCATTTTCTAGCAAAAGGCTCAAGTTCTTCTCTGCTTTCCATATCTGTAAGAACTACATAATTCCCAGCATTTACACACCTCAAGGCGATCATGGCATGTTCCAGAACCGTCTTTCTGCAAAGCGGAAGAAGCACCTTACGGGGAAGACGGTTCGAATCGAGCCTGGCCTGTAAAAAGATAGATATTATATCTCCGGTATTTCCCATAGCTCTGTAACACTCCTCGCATCCTTTTTAAACCTGAATCTATTTGTTCTCACCCACCTTCTGACTTCTCTGAACTCCTTAAGTGCGGTAAAAAAGCCTTCCCCCGATTTCAGAAAATAGGGGAAAAATCTGGAGAAAGGGAGAACTCCTGCCTCTCCATTGTAACGTATAGATAGATTTTTAAGGAAGAAGTACTTGTAGCTTTCATCGGGAGTTGTATCTTCCACCGTGACTTCGCCCATATAGGCGATCCTGAAAGTTGTGTCGCACTTGATTTTCTCTCCCCACATATGAGCTCTGAATCCAAAATCCATCTTCTGCCAGAAAGGGCTTACCGTATTGTGATCATACCCCCCTGTCAGTACGAATCTCTCTTTGCTGTAAACTCCTATAAAATCAAAGGGGAAAAGGGTATCCATCCCGTCTTTACTGGGTTGAAGTGGTACTACCTTCAAATGCTTCTTGTAAAAGGCAGGAGCCTGAATGGAGGGTATGGCCTCACCTCTGGAGTTTAACAGCACAGGAACGGAACACAAAATATCCCGCGCTTTTACTCTTTCTATAAGCTTCTGAATTATTATCCCGGATGAGAGCTTAACATCGTTCCATAACACAATAATATATCTTCCGTACGCCTCCTCGATACCCAGATTGACCTGTTCTCCCGTAGAGGCATCTTGATGGAGGAGAAGAAACTTAACAAAGGGGAATCTGCCCGAAAGGTTCTCAATATCGTGAGATATTACCGGCCCCTCAACAGAAATAATTTCCGGGATACCGGTTTTTTCTAACTCCTGCAGAATGTCAGCCTTGAAAAGCCTATTCCCTCTGTTTATAAGCAGAAGGGAGAGATCATCGGGCTTTCTTCTCTTTTTATCGATCTTCCTCCCCCCCACTACAGTGTAGGGAAGCCTTACTCTTTTAAAAGTTGAAGGTATAGTATTCATCACATTTTTCACAAAGCGGATTATATATTCCTTTAAGCTGCTCTAAATAGTAGCGCTCTCCTTCCTGCCAGATTTCAGAAAGTTCCTGTTCAAAAATATTGCCCAGGATGTAATTCCTCTTTATATCTTCTCTGCACAGCGGTACCGTCCCATCCAGGAGGATCACGAGATCCCTCTTAAGATGCCAGCAGGGGTGTCGCTTTACGGGTGAAAGATCGGTGACTTTTCTCTGAGGTAAAAAATTGCAAAAGTGGTCGTACTTCTGTATTATGACATTGGGTGTCCTTTTTTTCCATTCCCTGAAGAACGTTTCCAGATTCTCCTCGTTATATTTCATACGCACAGCCTGAACATGGACTCTCCCCGGAAAAAGAGAAAAAAGAATATCACAAGTGTGCAGGGCTTCCTCCATACCTTCGCCTCTGAGCTCTTTGTAAAGATTGCGCTCATGAGCATCCAGTGACACTATCCATTGTACCACATTACCAACATTCTCGCTTATCCTTTTTAAAGTATCTTTATTCCACCCGATTCCGGAAGTTTCTACAAGGGGGTAGATTTTCTTATGTTTTACCGTCTCTTCCAGTAACTCGGCGATTTGAGAATGTAAAGCCGGCTCCCCCCAGAGAGAGAGAGCCAGCACTGCATCATCGGCAAACTCTTCTACTTTTTTAAGGATTTCAGCGAACTCTTTAAGGCTCATCAGGTTTCTCTGATTTAAAATATCTCCACCGAAAAGGGGAAAGGGACAGTATGAACAGCTCTGAAGACAACCATCTATAATCTGTACAGCAACATAAGCAGGAAGAGTACGAAGAAGTTCCTGTCTGTTTAAGATTATATCGAGAATTGCAGTTTCGTTAACCCCTCCCTCACTGATGATTCTCCCTGTCTGGATGTAATTCCTCTGGGTATCGCAGGTTAAAGAAACTCGTAAAAGTCGGGTGTCCGCGGGTGATATTTCTGTCTCTAGGTCGAAGGAGTTTATGTCTTTCTGGATTACCGAAAATATGCTGTTCCTTTCTACAGGTTCTTCACCTCCAGAGACGAGTTTCTCCAGGGAGGAGAGAATCGAAACATTCAATATCTCCGGGGTAAGACCGTATGGATAACCATCTGCAAAGGTGTATTGCGCAAAATAACGCAGGTGATTCCTATACATTCTACTTGTGATAGATTCTTCCAGAAGGGGGCAGTCTCCGTAAAAATAGAAAATATTTTCCCTGTTTCTTGAACATTCCCCCATTTCCTGAATAAGAAGCTTCAAATCCCAGGTCTCTCTCTCCCTGTATTCCACGGGAAGTGCTCTGGTTTTTATCTTTTTTTCAATGCTGCTTCTTAAGTATGGCACGGTAAAGATAAATATTTTCTCAACATCGGACAGAGTTTCTCCAAACTTTACAGAGAGCTCAAGAGCACTCATCTCTTTATAAACATTTTCAAAGGCATACCGGGTAAGGGCTATGGCGTTTACAACCACTATGTTTCCCATATTTTCTATATCGACATAAGGGAAAACCCTTTTGAGAATGAAGTACTAAATAATTGTAATTTAGCGTATAAAAGTGTAGTCTTATAGGCATGGACGAGTTAAGAGAGCATCGTTATACCGTCTCTCAGTTGACCGAACTTATTAGAAAAACGCTTGAGTCTGAGTTTTTCGATATCACTGTAGAGGGAGAGATATCCAATTTCCGTCCTTCAAGCACAGGCCACTACTACTTCACTCTTAAAGACAACGAGGCGGTTATATCTGTAGTGATGTTTAAAAACCGCATCGGAAGGCTTAAGTTTAAACCTGCCGACGGACAGCTTGTTGTAGTAAGGGGGAGTCTCTCCGTTTATGCAAAACGGGGTTCTTACCAGATTATTTGTGAAGAGATGGAGAAGGCCGGCGAGGGCGATATTCTTGCCATGCTCGAGGAACGTAAACGAAAGTTTGCCGAAGAAGGGTTCTTCGATACGGCAAGGAAAAGGCCTCTTCCTATCTTCCCGTCGAGGGTTGCCATAGTAACATCCCCTACAGGTGCCGCGTTAAGAGACATACTTCGGGTTCTGCGCAGAAGAAACTCCAATCTCAATCTGGTCATTCTTCCCTCTCCCGTGCAGGGTGACGATGCAGCAGGGAAGCTCTCGCAGCAGATTAAGGTAGCCAATATGTTTCATCTTGGTGAGGTTATAATCCTTACAAGAGGGGGTGGTTCCATAGAGGATCTTCTACCCTTTTCTGACGAACGGGTCATAAGAGCTGTCTATGAATCGAAAATACCCGTGATATCGGCAGTGGGTCATGAGATCGACACAGCACTTTCCGATCTGGTCGCAGATGTACGTGCGCCCACTCCATCGGCTGCCGCAGAGATGGTATCTACCAGTATTGAAGAACTGGAAAACAGAGTGTTTGAGTTGAAAAACAACCTGATCAGAACAACAACGGATAAGATCGAAAGGATTGATTTGCTTCTCAAACAGTTTACCTCCAAAAACCTGGAGAGAAACTTCCGCATTCTCATTCAGCCATATCTCCTCAGATTGGATGATTCAAAAGAGAGTTTAATCTCCACATTTCAGCAAACACTTAAAGACTTAAAACATAAGCTGACCCTGCTTACGAGCGAAATCCGATCCAACTCTCCTCTATATATCCTTGAAAGGGGATATGCAGTGGTAACAGATATCAAGACAAGAGCCATTATCACTTCCGCAAAACAAACTCGTACGGGAGAAGAGATAAATGTACGCTTCCTAAGGGACAGTGTTGACGCAAAAACCTTAAGACAGAGAGAAGAGAAAGATTATATAGAAGTTTTATCTCTGAGGGGAGAAGATTTGAAGAAGAATGACAGAAATATTAAATCTGACGGGGGATTCAATAAATATGAAGAGTTTTGAAGAAAGACTTTCAAGACTGGAAGAAATTTCTGAAAAAATAAAAGACGGAAACATTCCGCTGGAAGAGGCGGTATCTCTCTTCGAGGAGGGTATTAAACTGGCAAAGACACTGGAGAAAGACCTGGCAAGGGTGGAGAGAAAGATCGAAATACTTATCAATCAACCTGAAAAACCCGAAGACACTCCTGTTCTCGAGCTCTTTCCAGAACTTTCAAACGAACAGGAGAACGGTGGTTCCAATTAACTTAGGGACTTTAAAGTAAACAACCACCGGCAAAGCCTAAGGCTTTGCGAGCCCTGTAAGGGCTCGTAGTTTCCGCTTAAGCGGAAACTACTTAGGTGGTTGTTTGCTCCGAAAGAA
>Ga0180301_10000934_pt1 | contig 22881 bp, 27 predicted proteins | sample GuaBasSediGuay16_FD_121797 | JGI IMG/M metagenome (GOLD analysis project Ga0180301, IMG submission 121797) | Subseafloor sediment microbial communities from Guaymas Basin, Gulf of California, Mexico - Guay16, Core 4569-2, 12-15 cm | ecosystem: Environmental > Aquatic > Marine > Hydrothermal...
ATTAATACGTCTATGTCACTATTCGGCTTTGCAGCTCCTTTTGCTTGGCTTCCAAAAAGCATTATTTTGGCTGACCTATCATGCTTTTTAACAATTGATTTTACTTTTTTCAAATAAAATCTCATGTTTTTATAATATTTTTCCCATTCCTTCAAAACTTCAATTTTTAGATCTATCAATGTTTTTCCAGCCATTTTAACACCTCTAGAATTTTCTCTGAAAAGTTGAGAATTCTTTCAGCTATCTCCCTATCATATTGTCTTGGCAGATATCTTGAAGTTATATATGCTTCTTCAAGAAGATATAATATCTCTAAATTTTCATCATAGAATTTTTTCAGAGGATCTTCACCATAAATTTTCATTACATATTTTATGAGATGTATTAGTGAATGTGTTTTCGGAAAGTCACCTATCTTTCTAAATAACAAGTATTTAAGATATAATTGTATGAACTGTTCTACGTGAAACAAAACCAAGTCGTAGCTTTCCCGTGTAAAGTCGCTTTTCGCACTTTCCAAGAATGCAAATGCTCTTCTTCTCAGAAAATCTTGGTAATAGTTTGTCATTAATCTCTCTCCAATCAAGTTATATCTTCAAGTATTGATATATTTATGGTAGATCTCGAAATTTCTAAATTATTCTTCTCTTAGTAAGGCTATTGCGGTTGATGCGTAGAGTGCAGAGCCTATGGGTAATGCATCTTCATCTATATTGAATCTTGGATGGTGATGCGGATATTTTATACCTTTTTCTTCGTTTCTAACTCCTAGAGGTATAAATGCACCTGGAACTTTTTGGGCATAATAGGAGAAATCCTCCGAACCCATCACAGGTGGATGTTCAATTACATTGTCCTCTCCAACCAGTTCCACACTTATCCTTCTTATTAGAGCTATCATGCTTGGATCATTTATGGTTACAGCAAACTTTTCCATCACTTTAACTTCAGCTTCACATCTATATGCTTTAGATACTTCTGTGATCATCTCCGTAAATCGTTCATGTATTTTTCTTCTCACCTCTTCTTTTAGAGTTCTTATGGTTCCGCCGAATGAAACTTTTTCAGGAATTACATTGTATGCTTCTCCGCCATGTATCTTCGTTACACTTATAACTGCTGAATTCAATGGATCGATCTCTCTACTTATAATTGTCTGTATATTGTTTATGATTGCAGTGGATGCAATTATTGGATCTCTAGTTAAATGTGGCGATGCTCCATGTCCACCTGATCCTTTCACTATTACTTCGAAGAAGTCTCCTGAAGCCATAAATGCTCCGCTTCTTAATCCAATTTTCCCTACATCAAGCGACCCCCACACATGGATTCCCATTATGAAGTCCACATTTTCCAATGCTCCATCTCTAATCATCATTTTTGCCCCTTCACCCACTTCTTCAGCTGGTTGAAAGATAAATTTGACATTTCCATTTAGCTTATCCTTGAACTCTACGAGCATTTTGGCTGCAGTTAAAAGCATGGCGATATGTGCGTCGTGGCCGCATGCATGCATAACACCTGGAACTTTAGATTTATAGGGAACTTGGTTCTCCTCCTGAATTGGAAGGGCATCTGTGTCAGCTCTTAAAGCCACAGTTTTCCCATCGCCTTTACATTTAAGTAAACCTATAACGCCTCTCCCTTCTGCAACTGTTTTTACATCTATTCCAAATTGTGATAGAATTTCAGCTATTTTACTTGCAGTCTTATACTCTTCTAGACTCAGCTCGGGGTTTTGATGAAAATATCTTCTCAATTTTACACTGTAACCCTTTAATTCCGAAGCTTTATTTTTGATTAAACTATAAAGGCTATTCATTTCGATCCCATTAAAACATTATAAATGTCAGTTAAATGTATTCTGTTGAATGAAATAATTTTTATAGTTAAGTGTTTCATTGAATGGTGAAATGTCGGCTGAAAAATATGCGAAGAAAGAGCTCCTCCAGCTTAAAGGTAGAGCGCCCACAAGGGTTTCAATAGGACCTGTAGAGGGCTTGATAAATCTTGGAGCTGGCGATCCGGACTTCAATCTTCCAAAGTTCATGGCAGATGCTGTTGCAGAAGCCATCATGGAAGGATATACGCATTATGAATTTCAGGGAGACAGTGAATTTAAGAAAGCTGTGGCCGAATATTATTCGAAGTATGGTGTGAAACTTGATGCTGAAAGCCAAGTTCTGGTAACTTCAGGTGGAAGCCAATCGATATTCCATATTTTAGCGGCGTTTCTAAATCCAGGTGAAGAAGTTATAATATTTAATCCTACATATCATGGATATGTTAGGCCGATAAAATACTTTAACGGAATCATTGTGAGAGCACCTATGAAAAAGGATGAGGAAGGATACTTTAGACCTGATATTGAAGCATTGGAAGCGCATATTTCAGATAAAACTAAAATTTTAATTTTATGTAACCCGGACAATCCAACTGGATGTGTCTTCAAAGAGGATGAGTTGAAGGCGATAGCTGAGCTTGCTGTAAAACATGATTTCCTAATACTTTCCGACGAAATCTACAATGAATTTATATGGGGAAATAGAAGACATTACCCGATAATATTGATTCCAGGTATGATGGAGAGAACTCTTGTCGCTATGAGCTTCTCCAAGATGTTTGCTTGGACGGGCTGTAGATTGGGATTCATCATATCTGGAAGTGAACTTATAGAGATTCTTTCGAGAGTGCCTATGGGGATCTGTTCTGCTCCGGTACCATTCCAGAAGGCGGGTGTTGTTGCTCTTAAGGAGGGATGGGAGTTTAACAGGATGATGAGAGAGAAATATTGGGAGAGAATAAAATACTGTGTTGAAAGATTAAATGAAATTCCAGGCATATCTTGCGTGACTCCTGAAGCTACATTCTATCTCTTCCCGGACATAAGTGGTACTGGAATGAGCTCAGAAGAATTTTCTAAGAGATTGCTTGAAGAGGAGAAGGTTCGAATAGTTCAGGGTACTGTTTATGGATCTAATGGTGAGGGACATGTAAGGCTGGCTCTTGTAAAGCCGCTGGAAACTTTGAGAGAAGCTATGGATAGAATTGAGAAATTTGTTAGAAAAAATATTAAGTGAACTGCATTTAAGACTACTTTTTAAACAAAGAACTTATACAAATAGTTAACCTTATTTTTTCATTTAAAAAATAAGAGTTATACATAAGTAGTTTAGAAAAGTTTTTACATTTTTAACATCAATTATTGATAGGTGTTATAATGCGGATTCAAAGATCTGAAAGAAATAGCAGGAGATTTGAAATAGTAACAGTGATGGATCGATGTAAGGGATGCGGTATATGTGTCTCAATCTGCCCGGGAAAGGTTCTCGCTCTATCGGAAAAGTTTAACAGTAGAGGATATAATTATGCATATGCTAGAGCTCCGGAGAAATGTATTGGATGCAAATTCTGCGAATATCACTGTCCAGACTTCGCAATATTTGTAAAACCATCTGCAGAGGCAAAAGCCACAATCATAAAGTAATTATTATTCCTCTACTAAGAATCTATCTCTCACAGGTTTATAGACCTCGTTGAAGAACTTCTGCTGATCTTTCAATATTTTTAAAGGAAAACTTTTAATATAATTTAAAGCTTTCTTCCATGCCTGTTCATATGGTATGATCTTCTCGATCTTCTTAACAATTTCACGGTCATAATCTGCAGGTAGTTGTTCAGCGTTTCCTATAATGAACCATCCATTCGGAGATGTAAAAACCGGTTCATTTCCAATCTCCACAATTCGTCTCCCCTCTTCAACTGTCTTAAGAGTTGAAGGTTTACTTGGAGTCCTCCTATATCTCCGTTCTCTGCCATGATATTTCGCCCAAGCATAAAATATAGCTCTGTTAAGTCCAAAAGATTTTGCCTTCTCCAAGTTGCCTGTTAAAACGTAGTATCTCGCAGCTTGAAGTAAAGCCATTATTTGAAATCGGCCTACACGTTTACCCTTTAAGGTTCTTACATGCTTCTTCTCAACCTTCTTCAACGCCACCCTTCGTCTAATTTCTCCGACACGTTTAAAGTATCCGCCAATATTTTCAATGGCTTTTAGCGCTAATTCATCGGCTTCACCTCTAATGTAAACTCTCCAATTTCGATTATGCTTTAAATTGTCTATGGAAGCCCATTCCAATGTGAAATCATCTATCTCCTCAGGTTTAAAGCAAACTGCAGCCAAATCTACACTTTTATGCAGTGATAGAGGAGCTGTAAAAACTCTCTTCAGATCAATATTATTCTCCACAGTTAGAGGTCTCTCAACACTTTTAGATGTTTTAGCTATTTTAATTAGCTTATCTTCACATCTCCTCAAAATATACTCCACAATCGAATATGCTATGTCCAGCGGATGATGCTTTTGGAGAACATCTCCTGAAACTGCAGATTCATGCATATGAACATGTACTCCTCTCCCAGACCAGACGAGATATACTGATTTTTCAACACCTTCATTTGCTAAAGCTTCCAAAATGATTTTTGCAGCTTCAATACTCTTCGCCCATTCCTTCAAATCGCAATCCACATCCCATATTGGTGTTGAAGATTTAATGTTACTTTCAATCTCCACATCTTCTGGAGAGGAAAGTTTAGAATAAATGTTCACTGAACCATAAATTGTTCTCGGAATTAAACCTCTAAATCTATTTAAAATTTTATCGTAATCTTCAATTGAATTTACATGGAGGGGTGAACCGTTCCTTCTCCAATATCTTATAAATAATCCTCCTCTTCCACCCCACATCGTATTTATTGCAACCCATCTGCCAATACAGTAATCTGAAATCTCCCTTTTAACCTCTTCACGGCGATAATAATTTAATATCTCAGCAAACTTCAAAAAGATCACTCCAAGTAATATTTGATAGAATAATTGAATAAAAGGTTTATATTTTACGGCATTTTCCAATTTAACTTATTGACTTTTTCAATAAAATTGATGCAACTATCTGTAGGCACACCGAGTAAACTATAGCTAAATAGGTGAGGTGTAAATCTAATAATTGGCCGAAAATAGATCCACTAACAAGAAAGCCGACACCATACGCCGTATAGAATAAGCCGTAGGCTAAACCTCTAGCCTCTTTTGGAGCAATATCGGAGACTGCTGCACGATAAATTGATTCCTGCATACCATATACTATTCCAAAGATAAGTATTGCAGTTACAATTGATTCGAATCCACCTGTAAAGGTAAGGATGGATGGAACTGTAGATAGTAGGAAGGCTATTAGCAGAATTTTTCGCCCATATTTATCATATAGGTAACCTGCAGTTGGAGCTGCCACAGCATCAGTGGCTTGAGCTGCAAGATATAGGACTGGAAGAATCCAAACAATCGTTAATGAAGACGCCCTGTAAAGTATTAGAGAAACATGTATTAAACCGGCAGTGTTCAAGGCTACAGCTATGGTGTAAAATGCGAACTTAGAAGTAAGAAATGAAAGTTGAGATGAATAAGTTGAGCCTTTAATTTTCACAATCGTTTCAGTATAGGGTTTAAGCCTATAATATGCGTAGAGAACTGAAAGAGCCAAAAGAATATATGGGCCGAAAAGTGCAAGGAAACTGTAGAAGTAGCTGTTTCCAGTCATGTAAAGTGTAGCGGCAACTATGAATGGACCTCCAATAGCTCCTATCTGGTCCATAAGTTCATGGAGGCCGAATGCTTTTCCAGCACCAACACTACCACTAATATGAGATAAGAGAACATCTCTGGAGGGGCTTCTCATAGCCTTTGCAATTCTCTCAACTAGGAGAAGTATAATTGCAACTTGCCATAAACCTGCAAATGCCTGCAGTGGAACCGAAATTAAAAGAAGATAGCCTGCAAGAGTAAAAAACCAGTAGGCCCTTGTAGTATCGGCAAGATAGCCACTAACCAGTCTCAACGCATATCCGAAGAATTCGCCTAAACCACTCGCAAATCCAACTATGGAAGCTGAAGCTCCTAAAGCGTAAAGATAATTGGGAAGTATGCTTCTAGCACCCTCATATATTAAATCTCCTGAAAGGCTTACTAACCCGAAAAGCAATATTCCAAGATAGGCGACTCTCTTCAGCTCGCTTTGATTCAAATCAACCACCAACCAGGTTTTAGAAAGTATATAACTTGGCATGTTTAAGTTTAATTAAACTTTTCACTTCCACTTTCCATGCCTAACATATTCTGCTGCAGATAATGCTGCAATAGCTCCCTGTGCAGCGGCAACCACCAGCTGCTTCTCAAAACCCGTAATATCACCGGCAGCATATAATCCCTCAACACTTGTCCTCATTCTCTCGTCAACTTTCAGGTATCCAGCTCCAAATGTTTCCGGCTTCAACGATAAAAGAGCATTGATATTCGGCTTATATCCAATAGCTATAAATAAACCGTCCAACTTAAGCTCCATGACAGCATCATTCTCCCTATTTTTAACAAGGATACTTTCAACTTTCCCTTCACCTCTAATCTCAGTTACAATGTAGGGTATTATAAATTCCACATTATCTTTCTCCTTCAACTTTTCAACAAGAATATCCTCAGCTCTGAAGGCTCTTCTCCTATGTATAAGGTAAACTAATTTACAGATATCTGAGAGATATAGAGCATAACTTACAGCAGTGTCTCCGCCACCAACAACTCCAACAATTTTATCTTTAAAGAAGAAGCCGTCGCAAGTGGCACAGTAACTTACACCTCGCCCTAAAAATTTATCCTCACCGGGAACATTTAACTTTCTATGTTCAGCACCTCCACAGTAAATGACAACTCTACTTTTAACTGAATTTCCTGAAGCAAGATCAACAATGAACATTCCATTAAATTTATTTATATTGACAACTTCATCCACCAAGAACTCTGCACCGAACTTCGTCATATGTTTTTCAAATAGTTGAGCAAGCTCAGGTCCCAAAATACCTGTGAAACCAGGATAATTTTCAATTAAACCTGCTTCAAGCAGTTTACCTCCCACACCAAACTTATCTATAACAAGTGTTCTCAAATTTCTTCTACTTGAATATATAGCAGCGGAAACACCTGCAGCACCAGCACCCACAATAACCACATCATATAACTCTCTTACGGACTCCTTCCTCCTGATTTTTGGAAGAGTTATAGGCATCATAAATAACACCACAATCAAATTTAAAATTTAACCATTTAAATATATTCGATCTATTCAACTGCAATTAAACGATAATGATAAAGTAATATTTCTAACAGTAATAAATTTAGAATACTCGATTGCTAATATACTTCCAGCGGCAAACTCTCCAATTTAAACAACTTAATCGCTTTCAGCTTCTCCATAACGATTTTAACAAAAGCTAAAACTTCTCTTCTACTAATGCCCCTCTCCTTCAACATCATAAAAATCTCCCGTTCAACTAAAGCATATTTTCTATATCTTTCATTAAGAGACTTCCATGGAATCCCTTTCAACGCTTCTGCAATTTTCCCATTAAACGGCAAAAGACCTTTCATCATTAAAAATGAAATTATCGGATATCCAATATAATTTCTATAAGTTGTCCCATTATCACTACTATATGCAACTCCTCTATTAACATCCACATAAACATCATAAACTCTATCCCCCAAGCTCGAAACAACTTTAGCATAATTCTCCTTCAAAAAGTTTATTCTACGATCCGCAACACATCCAAGAGCCTCCAAAACTTTTATTCTAGGCGGTAATGAAAGCAGTATCCTCCCCAATTTGTCACCAATTGAATGTTAAAACGAACAATCTAATTTATGTTATGCTAAATCTGTTTAAATGAGAATTTATAGAAAATAACACAATAAAAAGAGATAATTCATTAAATTAAATAAGCAATATTCTATCGAAAATTCCGAATTAAATACCATTTAAAATGTTAACTTATCCAGAAAGTCTATGAAAATCTTATAATGATCAGCAGCTCTCTCAGTTAATGATTACAGTTATTAGAACCTGTATTAATTAATGAGATTGAAGTTATATCATGGTGAAGTTTAATGGTGAAGTTTAGAAGAAATATTTTCCAACTTACAGTTATAGTGTTGATTATTGCTCTGGTATATCTCTTATTCTTTCATGCCTATGTTAAGGAGATAAGAATTAATGTAAGATTGATTGGTAGAGGTAAAGTGAGTATAAATGGTTTACTGGTTTCATCCAATTCTACATTGACATTTAAACTGGTTAAAAATGGCTATGTTAGTAATTTCGAAGCTTTAACGTTAGAGATAAAAGATATGTCGAGTGGTGGTTGGAGGATTAACGAGATTTTATTTAATAATGTTTCATGTTCTGGCAATGTTGTTAGGGTTGTTGAGGATGGTGTGATCGAAGTTAGATTCGATAGAATTGTTTCGATCAGATATCCTGATGGATCTATGCCTATCTCCTGTGTGGATTTAGATGATGATGGTATATGTAATTTCATTATTGAGATCAATCCTTGGAATCTTCGTAGCGTACATGGGTATGCCAATATGACGTATATTTTTTCCAAAGGAATGCTTCAATATTACCAGGAGATATCTGATCCTGTACCAGTATATCAGGACATCTTGGTTTTTGGCTTCCCAGAAATATATTATGGAAATAAGCCTTGGAATAGGTTTATGGCCTTGGATGGACCGATACCGCTTCCAAGCAAGGTGATTAATTTAAACGATTTTCAATTGACCTTAAATTATTCCTTAGAACACAATCAGAATCTTCCGATCAACTTGGCGATAGAATCATGGTTTACAAGAGAAAAATACAGGGTTAATGGTGTCTTTCCAGGCGAGATAGAGATGATGATCTGGCTCTACTGGCATAATCTAAGCCCTGCAGGATCGAAGATCGGGGAGTTAACAATTCCTTTAGAGGTTAATGGTAAGAATGTTATGAACACCTTTGAAATTTGGTATGCAAATATGACTTGGCATTATATTGTATTTAGGATAAAGAATTCGATTAGAAATGGGTTTATAAGATTAGATTACTCTCCCTTCATCAATGAAATTAGTAATATCATTGGAAACAAGTTTAAGGAATTATATTTAGAAGATGTGGAAGTTGGAGTAGAGTATGGTGAATCTTCCGTTAGAATTGAAATGATAAATTGGCGTCTATATGAATTCACATTGGAATATAAATCTAGACACATACTAGACTCCTAGTTAAACTGTTTATAGGAATTTCCTATAGGGACGTTCTCCTGAATAAATTTTCCAAATATGCCATAACATATATCTCCTTTATCCTCTTCCGTTCCTTCCCTCTATACTTCCTTAGTGTGGCCTCTCATTCAGCCTAAGCTTCGACTGGATCATTCTCTTCAGGAAGTAAGTTGTCATTATAGCCTTCTCCTTTTGCTGCCACCTGCTTTACTCCACTATCCGTTCCAAATGTGACGTTATTTTCATTTATATCTACGGCTACAGTTTTTCCATTAGGCTTGGGAAAGTTCAACCTCATCGAGAATACCATCTTTAGTATAGGGCACATCTTCTCCTTATGAATCATTCTTGGCTTATCTGCATATATCTAAACTTCTCCTGGCAGGTTCCGTGAAAGAGCTTCACTTTAAACCCCCATTTGGAATCACTATAGATGCTCTTCACCTCTCCAAGTCTATTGAGAATATATGGCCGTCGAGCATTAATACTTCCTTTCCAAACTCCAGCCTCTCCTTCGCCTATCAATAAATTTTCTGATTGCAGAGTACATGAAGAAAAGCGAATCTCATAAATATGTCGTTCTAGACTTTCAATTTCCTTTGTAGGGTTCGAAGACACTTATTTTTGCTTTTAGGGCTTAAAAGGTTTTAAAAAGCTTCTTTCAACTAGATAATTGGAACTAAATAAAATTTCAATTTAAGATCTTTATCTAAACTCCTTGATGCCTGTCTTTATTAATTTTGATATTGCTGTTTTCAAGTTTATAAAGGTTGTCAGTATGAAGGCTTAGAAGTTGTCGATGTAATGAAAGTTTTAAAGATCTTACAGATGTCGCTAAGAAAGCCTCGCTTTTTAAAGCAGGAATGAATTAGAGGAGGAGGGTAAGTTTTATATTTTGAAGTTAATGGGCTATTGGCGAGGCTGGGGCTATAAGCTCCAGTCAGGGGCTGTGGTGAGCCAGCCCTTAACACGTCGTGAAATTCATCCTCTGGAGCGGTGCTCTTTAAGGAGGATGAATGGAGAGACATGAAGCTCCCGACTTCAGTCGGGGATGCTCACATTAAACAGCAATACAATAGTAACAGTCTTTGTAAAGCTTTTCTTTTTGGTCTCCATTTTTAAAAGTTTAAGTTCATTTCGATTAGATTTTATTGCACAGTGTTTCTTCTAGCTTTTCTCTGGGCGTATAAACTGTATCCTTGAATTAAAACACCTATACCTATCAAAATTTGATGAATATGACAATAATCTCTCAATGATTTCAACATAGGATTAACCACTGGAACAATATATGAAGAGTAATTTTTAAAGTAGTTTACAGTTAACTTTTCACGTTCAACCGTTAACTTCCAAAAAATTATTGGTCTAACAGTTCCATTGAATTCTTTGCTCCAAGCTCTTCCAATTTTAATTAAATCTGTTTCAATTTTATACTCGTAGCAGGCTTTACAGACTAGACTATATGGTGGAGTAACATTCAATTTTGATTCTAAGCATTTAAGGTTGACTTTTAAAGTTTCTAAGTCTCTCAAAGTTTTAGACCATAAAGTTTGTAGGTTGCTCTCATTGCCTATACACAGAATTAATGCACAGTATTTTATTTCCCCGTCGTAAAGTTTAACTTCACTTCGCATATTTGAAGGTTCTACAATATCACTAATAGTAAGATGACATGTAACGTTGATGTTTCTATTTGAAATTGGAATCGTAAGGTTTAGTGATTGATCATCAATTAGCTGCACTTCCTTTCCAAATATTTTTCCACTGAAAAAGATTTTTTCGCCAAGAAAGCCGGTAAGATTTATATCTTCTCCTTCGATTTGAAACTCCGGATCAAATATCATCGCAGTTTTCACATAATATGGTAGAAAACTGTTTGGAATTATTGACAATATTAACCCTAAGAGAATTAGTACATACCCTTTAAGGAATAATTCATCCATAGCAATTCAAATTATTCTTTTGCTAATATATAAATTTTAAAATTTAGCAAGATTTCTAAAATCACTATTTAATAGACTTTTAAATATTATTTTCTTTTATACTTTCAGATTGACAAGCTTAATATGTATATTGCGTTATATTTATTGTTGATCAACATGAGGCCTCTAAAGATAGATGATTATAATAGGATTGTTTCGGTAGTTGATCCACAGCTTTCTCCCGATGGAAAGTACGTTGCATTTGTTACAGTGACTGTGGATAGTCATGAGGATGATTATAAGATGAACATTTGGATTATGGATGTTGAGAGTGGTGAAACGGTGTTAACTACAGGTGGTTTTAAAGATAATTGGCCAAGATGGAGTCCTGATGGGAAAAAAATTTTATTCTTGTCAAGAAGAATTTTGGGGAAGGGTGAACCTGGTAATGAGTTGTGGATTTTTCCATTGAAGGGTGGGGAGCCAAGGCTACTTTTTAAGAGCGAAAAGGGAATAGTTCAACCTTCATGGAGTCCGGATGGAAGAAAGATTATTTTTCTCTCGAGGGTTGTTGAGGAGGGCTATGATGATGAAGCTAGGTTGATAAATAGAATTCCAATATGGTTTAATGGAATGGGATTTATTCATCAATATAGGATGCATCTATTTGAAATTGACATTTACACTGGATTAGTTAAACAGCTTACAGATGGGGATTTCGATGTATTATCAGCCAAGTATAGCTGGTCAGGCAAATATATTGCCTACGCGGTGAAGCCTGATGACCTTAAACCCAGAAAGAATTTCATACATGTAATAGACGTGAGGAAAGGGAAGTCTAGAAGGATTATGAGTAAGGGTATGATGGTAGGGCCTATGGTTTGGAGTAAAGATGAAGCATATATTTTCTTTAGGGGAAATGATTACGTTAGGGGATATGCAACTCATGAAGGTATATGGAGATTAAATTTAACTAATGGGGAAGTTGAGAATTTAACCAGTAGGACTGGATATGAAACTGCCATGAGAGTCTATTATGATGTACGTGGACCCTATAGTTCTCCTCAGCCACCTGTAATTGATGGAGGATACCTTTACTTCATACTGGAGAAGCATGGAAGGGAGAACATTTATAGGATGAACCTTAAAAATGAGGAGATAGAGGCAGTTCTTTGCGGAGATTTCATTATAGATAACTTTCAGGTTAAAGATGGAAAAATTGTATATGCGAAGATCGATGAGAAAACACCGGCTGAAATTTATGTTTTGGAGAAAGGTTATGAAAGGAAGCTTACATCATTTAATGAAGATTTCCTAAATGAAGTTAAAATTCAAAGTCATGAAAGATTTGAGTTTAAAGCATCAGATGGAGCTGTAGTTGAAGGGTGGATTATGAAACCAGCTGAATTTAGAGAGGGAGAGAAGTATCCGGCTATAATATTTATTCATGGCGGTCCAAAAAGCGTGTATGGATATGCATTCATGTTTGAGCATCAGATACATGCTGCTAAAGGCTATGTGGTCATTTATGGAAATATTAGGGGAAGTGGAAGTTATAGTGAAGATTTCGCAGATATAAGAGGCCATTATGGTGAGAGAGACTATAAAGATGTATTGGAAATGGTGGATTATATTGTTAAAAATTACAGTTTTATAGATGAAACAAGACTTGGCGTGACAGGATTAAGCTATGGAGGATTTATGACGAACTGGATAGTCACACATACGGATAAATTTAAGGCAGCTGTCTCATTGAATGGTATATCTAGCTGGTTGGCGGAGTTCGGAACCACAGATATAGGGTTTCATTTTGTTCCAGATCAGATTGGTGGGGATTGGTGGACGAACAGGGAAAAATGGATAGAGAAATCACCTATAACTTATGCTTCAAATGTTAAGACACCTATTCTGATAATACATAGCATGGAAGATTACAGATGTTATTTGGATCAAGCATTGCTTTTCTATACAGCTTTAAAGTATCTTGGAAAGGAAGTGAAACTTCTCCTTTTCACGAGGGGGGCTCATGCATTTAGTAGGCATGGAAAGCCGAGTCATAGGATAAAAAGGTTGAAATACACTTTAGAATGGTTTGATAAACATTTGAAATAGCATTAAAATATAAATTTATTTAGATCTTACAATTTTACGTTTAACATGTTGATTATACAATAGGAAAATGAAAAATATTGCCAGAAGTAAGATGACGATATAGTCAAAAAATTTTAAATAATCTGCTAATAGAGACCAGTTCTCATTTAATTTGAAACCTATGAAAATTAGGGTGAAATTCCATGGGATAGATCCAAGTATAGTTAATATGGTGAATTTGAAAGGATTCATATTGAAGATTCCAGCTGGCAGTGAAATCAGAGTTCTAATTATGGGAAGCATTCTTCCAATTAAAACGGCTATTTCCCCATATCTTCTAAATAATTCTTCTCCTTTAGAGAATTCTTTAATATTTATGAAGAAGTATTTGCCATATTTTAAAATGAAACTTCGGCCACCATACAATCCAGCTAAATATGAAAGCCAAGAACCTATTAAATTAGCAACTGTAACTATAAAGGTTGCATATAAAATTGAAGCTATATCTGAACATAAAGTGAAGCCTGTAAGGGGCATGACGATCTCGCTTGGAACAGGTAGACATGCACTTTCCAGGATCATCGATACGAAAACTCCGCTCCAAGAATATTTTTTAACGAGTTGAATGAGAAAATTGAAGAACAATTCAGTTAGGTTCATGGCTAAAGTAGACTGGTTTCATATTCAATTAAGCTTTTTGCTGAATGATAAATTCTAAGAAGCTTCATAATTCATTTTAAAGCTTTTATACATACGAAACCCTTATTTGAAATATCTCTACTCGGTTTCTCAAATTTAGCTTTCTCGCCTGGATTAAAGCTTAAAACGCCTATACAGTCAACAATTTTGAATCCACTTTTGGATAAATATAGTTTCAACTCATCAGTATGGAGGAAATGTGCATGAGAGTAGAATGGGTTTCCCTCTCTTCCAAGCTTTTTATAATATTTTCCCCAATTGCTATTTTCCGGTATTATACATGCCACGATCTCTCCACCATTGTAGAGAACTCGATAAGCCTCGTTTAGAACGGAGATTACATCGTCAACGAAGCATAATGTAACGATGAAAACAATACATCCAAATGAATTTGAACGGAATGGAAGATTTTCCCCTACACCTCTAACAACGCAGATTCCACGTCGTTTAGCTTGAATTAACATGTTTATGCTTGGATCTAAACCGAAATCAAAACCAAGTTTTTGGGCGAAGAATCCTGTGCCCACACCCACCTCTAATATGGGTTTTGATTTGATTAGAGATTTTAATGCTGAATATTCCAACTGAAATATTGTAGAATGCTTATAATACCAAGCATCATATTTCTTCCAAAGCTTATCAAAAATTTTATGCGTGGACATCATAATCACCAATATAACGTTAAAATCATTATAATAAAGATTAGCAACCGTAAAATTTAAGATAATTTTAATATGTGTATATTGGTTAACTATTTATCCGATGATCTTCCATATTTTCGGCGACAAGGAGATAGAGAATTGGCCTAGAGAAGAATTTGATGGTAGAAAATATTACATTGTCACACCTGAAACTATTAAGCGTTTTGAAGGAAAAGATGTAAAGTTTGAGGGCTATGTGGAGGGGAAGCCGTTAATAAGCTTTTATAGTACGGGTTGGCCTTGGTCTTTTGAAAGATATGTGGAAGAAGATCATGGCCATAGATGCACATTTAGAGTTTCAGGAATCCAAGTAATATTTGCAGGGGTAGCGATAGTAGCTGACAGGGAGAAGGTTACTATTTATGGTAGATATAAGGATGGAATTATCAATGCTCACATAATTATCAGTGAAAAAGCCATATTTAAAATGCTTTGATAATTAATTTTCCTTTTTAACTTGCCTCTCTTTAATCCATTTCAAAACTTCATTTTTAAGGAATTCTATAAATTTTTCATCTTCCTCCAGCTTTAAGAATTCATCCTTTTCCACTCCTCTAGGCATTGGAATCTTAACTGTTATGTAAGGATTTATTGACCTCTCTATTTTAGACTGTATCTCAGCATATTTCTTAGAGGCTTTCTCACTCATATTATCACCGAAAGAAAAGTTACGTAAACACTTGCTAATAAAAGTTGCATCACTACTTGGGGGATGCAGAGATTAAACCACTCTCTCCATGTAATATTTCTCCCCTCCCGCTTCAATATTCCTAGAGCTATGATGTTAGATGGGGAACCGATAGGTGTGAGATTTCCGCCAAGATTAGCTCCAAAAACTATGCCCCAACCTAAAGCTTTAAGAGAGATATTTAACATTTTTGAAATCTGTTTCATTACCGGAATCAAAGTTAAAGTTATTGGAATATTGTCGACTACAGAAGACGCTAAGCCACATATCCATATATTTAAAATTGGTACCATTTTAGGTTGGAAACTTAAAAATCCTATGATATTCTGGGCAAAAATGTTTAAGACCCCGCTTCTCTCTAATCCTCCAACAATTATGTAGAATGATGTGAGAAAGAAGACGGATCCCCAATCAATATTTGAGAATATTGATTCAGGATCCTGCCCACCTAAAATGAGCATTAATATGGCACCGCTAAAAGCTATGAGTCCTAGCGGTATTTTAATTAGATCTTGCAATATCAGAAGAATTATGACAAAAATAAATATTGTTAAAGCTCTATAGAAGAGTTCTTTATTCTCCACAACAGACCATGGATCGACATCGATTTTTCTTTGCATAGTGGAAAACTTCTTTAAACGCCTATATATTAATAGAATAGAGATTATTGAAAGAATTAATGCTAGTGGAAGTGAAAAAAGGGCAAATTCAAGAAACTCTATTCCTATCTGTGCTGCCACTATTAAATTCGGAATTGAACTTATCATAAGCATTAATCCGCCTATATTCGTTACCATTGCCTCATATATTATAGTTTCAGTTGGATCTGCCTCGAATTTTTTAGCTAACGATACAGTTAAAGCACCTATAATAATCATTGTTGTTATATTGGATAGAAGTGCACTGAAAAGAATGGTTAAAGATATTAGAGCAATTGAGACCCTGTGGAAGCCTCCTCCAACAGTTTTGGCTAAACTTAAACCGATAAACTCGAAGAAACCTGATCTCGCTATGGCTTCAGCCAATATCATTACACCTACAACTAGGAGAACTGCGTTTACATCTATAAAGCTGACCAGTTCTTTCCATAAATTTTCAAATGTAAAAAGATTATATTCTAATCCGAATACTATTGTGAGAAGAGCTCCTAAAAGGGCTGCAACACTTCTATGATAACGACCAGTAATGAGCAATATCAGTATAAGTGTAAATATTAGGGAGAAAGTGGAGCTTACATTCATAGCTATACTCCCTCCCCAATACTTGTATTCTTTTTAGTTTTTCTAAAGGTTTCTTCAATCAGCCTGTCAATCGGCCTTTTCAAAATATAATAGAGTTCGTTTGCCATGTGATATATGATAAAGAAGATTAAAGCTAATATAGCTAAATTAATCACTTTTATTATTGATTCACCAATATACGGTATAGCTAAAACTATAGGAGTTAAAAATTCCTGTATTAGGATTGATGCAATTATAACGGCAATATCGTAAGTTATTATTTTTGCTTTACCATGCTCCCCCTCGCCAAGCTTCATCGATATAAATTTATTTGCCAAATCTAGGAAGAACCGTAAATCTATAAGTATGAAATATCCAAAATATATGGTGAATATAAGTGATAATGCAGCTGCAATTTTCTCACCAGAGATCTTGAAATCATAAATCTCAAAATTTATAATTGAGAAGAATTCTGGTTGAACAGTTCTTATGCAGAGTAAGACAAAGTAAAGTAGAAGGATGTTTTTAAGCAGTCTGAAGATCCTTTTTCTAACGTCACCTATCCCACCGGACATGCCGATTCTTGAAACCATATATAGTAGACATTTAAATTCTTTACGGGTATATGAAATATGAAATTTTCCAAAGTGAACAGTTTAAATTTAAAGTTTAATTCGATTATTCAGTACCTCTATTGAGTGTTCAAGTTTGATGCCATTAGATAGGCAAGCTGAGATGATGGAAAAGGAGATGGGTGAAGAAATGTTTAACGGTATTCAATAATTTATTTCCATCCATACAGTTTGAAATATCCCTCCGATCCTTCACCAAGAAGTTACTGACGTTTTTCTTCTTCTACTTTTCAGGAAACACTTTTCAGACGTTGAATCCACCACTATGACAAAAATTAGACCATGTTTAGTTAGCTGTTATATTACTTGTTATTTTCTTATGAAAGTAAAAGAAAATATTATCTATTTTAAATAATTTAGAAGAATCATGAATAAGCATTCTTTAGAATGATTCATGGAACAGACCTTTGATTCTATTTACTTTTTATACTGAAGTTTATAAATTGAGAAGAATATTAGCCCGAATATTATGAAGACTATTAGTATCATTGTAATACCATATGCTGAGGAATATGGGTTAAATCCTCTCTCCACCAATTTAAACTTGACACGTATATCATCTATGTTTTTGCCTGAAAGATTAGCGGTGATTTCATAACCTGTCACAACATTGCCTTCTTTTATTCTATTTATATTATAATTGGCCTTCGAAAAATAAACTTCTGAGAAAACGTAGTCAAGGTTTCCAGGTCTCTCAAAAAGCATTGTAATCATTGAATTTGTGGATTTGGACTTTGAAACTAAACTCCCCGTCACATTTAACATATTAAATAGATCTAGAATGTATGTTGCCCCTGCTTTAAAGGTGTAGTATTTTTTATAGAACCAAGTTACATATAAGTCGTGATACCATTTTCCATCATCATATACTTCTGCTATTTCTATATTATATGCTTTGTTCAAGCGTTGTCTATCTATGAATGCTATAAATCCTTTCTTTGGCTTTATTTTCAATATGAAATCTATTATTTTATCGAAATTAACGTTCACCAATTTATAGTTTAACATGACAAAGCTTATCCTCTCACCTGTTGGACTCATCCAATTGACGACCGTTCTATTTAGATACTTGCTTTCAGCGTCGAAGTATTGTTGAGCAATCTTATTGGCTATCGCGTCACCTATACTCTCAGCTTCATCTAAACTCAATGTTAAAGTATCAATCTTCAATTTCAACAGGTATTGTGTATATGGCCAGGCATCAATCCACAAACCACTAATATAATTTACACCAGCAACACCCAACCCAAACAAATCTATGGAAGCTTCATCAAGCAAAGAATAAGCATTAACATAAACATCACCATTAGATCGAATTGAAACAGTAAAATATTCATCTGGCCAAGCCAACCTACAGTAAGCGATAAAATTTATCGAAAAAAGGAAATCAACAAACATGAGTATTAGAAAGATTATTTTTATTTTCATCAGAAAAATTTTATTCAAATATATATATATATATATCTTTCTATAACTTGAAAAGATCAAATATGAAGAAAATATTCATATTAAGTATATAATTTTAATTATGTTAACAATAATATCATTTTCAACAATGATGCAGATAGTTAATCTACCTATTGCAACAGCATCGAGCCAAGTAGAACCTGAAGGTGAATATGACATACATGGTATGTTATGCAATGCTAACAAGCTAAAAAAGGATGGTTAAATTTTGACTTTGGACCTTCTCCAATTATATTTGGAGAATAAAATGTTAGAGGAAATAAAAACTCTACCAAAAATTAAAGGAGAAGATAATGGGTGATGAGAGTCTATTCCGATTAGCCAAAAGAATATACCGTAAAACTCGAAGCCGTAAAAGTGTTGAAACATATGTTAAAGCCGTTCTACTCTTCACTAAATTTTTAAACGTGGAGAAACCAATGATGATTTTAAAAAGTGAAATTGATTGGGAAAGTGTTTTAAATGATTGAATTGATGAAATGGTGGCTAATGGATTGTCAAACAACACTATAAACACATATTTTACAGGGGTGAAGAAATGGTTGGAAGTGAATTTAAGTAAGAATGAATGGCTTGATATTGATTGGCGGAGAATTGAACTTCCCGCCACTTGGAAAATGGAGCAGGATAAAATACCATTAAAAGAACATTTACGAATATTACTTGACCATGCAGATGAAAAGGGAAAAATGCTGATAACATTAGGTGTTTCAAGTGGATTGAGAATAGGAACAATCACACAGCTTAAACTCAAAAATCTCAAAGTAATTGTTGATGGAAAAATACAATCCATAACAAACTATCTTGATAAGCAATTGCCTGAAAATGCTCTAGGCATAATTATAGTTACACCTGAAATCACAAAGGAGAGAACACGTAAATATTTAACATTCTGCACACCTGAATGTTTAAAATATATTTTAACCTATCTTCATAAACGATTGAAAAATGGTGAACTAGCTAAATACCTATTTCCCGCCAGACTTAAACCAATCACTCATTGGTTTTAATAAAAACAAAAAATCCGTTCATAACAGCGTTAGCATTCATAGCAAACGAATTCTTCGTATTCTCAACAATTGCAATGAAAGTTGCAATAATGGATAATGTTGATATGGGGATTAGGAGTACAATTAGTGGAGCCTTTTCATCACTAATATCAATTTTAGGAGTAATGGGAGTAATATTTGGATCAATTTTATACAGCATACAGCCCGAACTACCATTCATTGTAACTGGTATAACTTGGATGATGATGTCACTAATTATTTACGTAAAGTTCATCTCTTAACAAGCAAAAGCTGAATATAAACCTAAAATCGCTAAAATCAAAATATCTAAAGGAAATTATGAAATTAAAATTAATGATTATCTTCTGGTTCTAAGACAAAAAATGAAATAGTAAGTGAAAAGGAGCTTCTAGAAGAAATTTACGGATTCTGCAAAATCCTCAAAGCACCTTCTAATGAACTTACTTGTCGGCAGATATTGGCATGAATGGCGAAATAGCCTAAACAATTTTGAAGAAACAATTAAAGAGTTAATTGAAAATGAAAAGAAAGCTAAAAATCAACTAAGGTTCGGAATACATGTCATACCAGTTTCATCCATAGCTAAGTAATACTACGTTGAACTCTCCTACAAGTATGGTGAAGAAGAAACTAAAGAAATTCTCATCGGAAGAGAAGCACATGAAAAACTCCTCGAAGGAACAATAAAAGTTAAAAGAGAAATTCTCTGGACAAAAATATCCACTGGCCTATCAGTAATAGTGCGAGAGATACCACTCATAGGAAAGTATAACAATGTCTTCTTGATGGGTATACCTGATGCCGTGTATTTCAAAGATGGAGAAGCTAAACTTCTTCTCGAGTATAAATTTACAAAAAGCCGCCGTCCTTGGCACGATCATCACGTACAGGCCAGAATGTACTGTTTACTGTTATGCTTAATGGGGTTTAAAACACAAAATCTGAAGTATGCGTTGATTCTGGCTCCTCAAACGTATAAAAGACTAGCAGAACTAAAAACGAAAAAGCAAAAAATCTTAACTACAACTACATATGGTAAACGTTTTAGTGACCATAAGTATTTAAAATCTCTCCGAAACGTTTAAACTACTTTATTAATAAATTACTAATAGATGTTTTAGGGTGTGTAAAATGGGTAGCGAGGAGCACTTCTATCAAATACGTAGATTTGGAATTGAACTAAAACTCAAAGCTAATGATATAAAGATAAAAGAGAATTGGAGTGAAGTCATATCAAGAATATATGCTATAGCTCAAAAATATAAATGGTTAGATTTTACAGTTGGCAAAGTACCGGTCTTCTTTGCTATTAGCGAAATTTTTCCTTTTTACAAGCTACCTGAAATTACATTGATTGGTGAAGAAATCAAAGAAGTAAACACACTTAGAATAGAAGAGAATCAAGTAAGAACGCTTTTAGTTGAAGGGGTAGGAATAAAGGCATTAGATAAGGAAATCGGTGTACAATTGGTATCAAGGGCTTCTAGAATGTCTATAATGAAACTTGAAGAACTTTATCAGTATCTTGAAACGATTAAAACAACCACTTCTCAAATCTTATCAGTAATGTACGATGTTCTAAATACAATATTACAAGTAAACTGTAAAGTTATTGTTGACACATATATTAACAAGAAATTTCTTCAGCTTAGACTACCAAAAATTGAAGTTATAGAAGCAGACTTTATCCCAAATAAAGAAGTTACTAACGTATATGTTATTGGTATCATGTGGAAAGATTCAGGCAATAATTATTTATATTTAAACCAAGAAAATGGTCGTATAACAATCCGATCGCAAATGGAAGCTTCAGGTGATCCAAATGAAATTATTAGCATCAATGAAGCAAAAATTACTGAACTAATAAATGTATTGAGAAAGAATGTCATAGTAGGGTGAGTTATTATGCTTTCATTTGAAGTTGAAGAATTAACAAGATTGATAAGAGATCATTTTCCTGAATATATTAATATAATACCATTTCTTATCAACAACCCTCAAATAGCCCATAAATTATTATTAAGAACTTCACGTAAAATCCCTAAAGCAGAAAAAAACATTTTGAATGAAATTGCTTTACTTCGTAACGAATTAAACTTACTAAAGGAAAAAGTGGAAGAGCTAGAAGGAAAATATAAAAACATTATAATGGAAGAGATAGCATTTTTCAAGAGAATATCAAAGGATGAAGCAAAAAACCTTATTAAAGAATATATTCATCAACATCCTGGCTGTTTAACTAGTGAAATTATTGAAAAACTTGAATTAGATCCAGAGCTAGTTAATGAAGTATTAATTGAGCTTGAAAGGGAAGGGGAAATTGAAGCCCGAAACCCTGAGTAACATTATACATTTTAACAAAGCAACTGTTTATGCAAGAAAAATTATATTAGAAAAGTATTTGGTAAAACTTACGAGCGGCCATAGGGGTATGGTCGCAAAAGCGCGAAATGGTTATATTGTAATTGAGAAAAGATGGTATCCCAAAAGAGAGTGATCTAATTTATTTCGAAATTTATAATTTTTGATTTTTAAGTAATTTTTCTTACTTTCTTCAGAATTCCCTTAAGAAAAATAAAAATTTCTTTACGAACTTTTATAGGAGTTTTTTGAGGTTCTCTTTTTAGATGAAGAGTCGAACGTATCTTTTGCAAATTAATCACTTATCTTTAGGTATAAGTATAGTCCCATGAGCCATACATTAAAGATAAAACCTATTGTCACAGAAATGAGAACCCACACAGGTTGAATCATTTTTAAAGCACTAAAGTATATTAAGATAATGGATATAACAAGAGAAATAAAACTAGGTATGATGCCAAATTTCATTTGGATTTTATAAACTGATCTTTCTAGGAAGTCTTTGGGCTCCTTACCGATTATGAGTATCCAGAAACCAAATACTATGCTTAAAGCAGTTAAAATGCTGTTAAATATTCCACGTTTATTTCTCTTGGAAAACAGTAAAAACCTGTAGATAGTATAATCATTATCATTAATGGAAAAGAAAAACAACTAAAAAATCCTTCATACATCCTCCCTCAAAATCTAATAATATGGTATATGTGACATTCTAAAAGTTAATGACTTAAAAATAAGTTACGCTTCTCCACGTTTTCCAAGCATTCTTTGATTGCTTTCTCAATTTGAAAAAATAACCATCCAAAAATGAATTATTAGATTATATTGATGATACAGAGAAGTACAATCACTCTCCATCATGTTACATTATAGTGGATTTCTATATGATATTCCCTACACCTGATGAGGGAGTATGGCAGG
>Ga0180301_10000935_pt1 | contig 22880 bp, 14 predicted proteins | sample GuaBasSediGuay16_FD_121797 | JGI IMG/M metagenome (GOLD analysis project Ga0180301, IMG submission 121797) | Subseafloor sediment microbial communities from Guaymas Basin, Gulf of California, Mexico - Guay16, Core 4569-2, 12-15 cm | ecosystem: Environmental > Aquatic > Marine > Hydrothermal...
TCCTCGAGGATACGGAAGCATTTCGGCTGCGAGATATCCTCGAGATTAAACCCTCCGAAAACCGGTTGAAGCAAAAGCGCCGTGTGGATAATCTCGTCCGGGTCTTTCGTGTCGAGCGCTATTGGCCAGGCATCCACACCGCCGAGATACTTGAATAAAAGTGCCTTTCCTTCCATCACGGGGATAGATGCCTCGGCTCCGATATCTCCAAGACCGAGCACCCTCGTGCCGTCGGTAATAACCGCGACCATATTGGCTTTGTTTGTATGCTCGAAGACCATATCCGGGTTGGCCTGAATATCGAGGCACGGTTTTGCGACTCCCGGCGTATACCAGATAGCGAAATCCTGGAAATCGCGGACAACACACTTAAGCGAAACGCCGACCTTCCCGCGATAAAATGGATGTAGCTTCATTGCGTCCCGCCCCGGTTTCTCGCTCTTCTTGATTAATTCTTCTCTGGTTGGCATTTTTTTTCTCCTGTTCTTACTTTTATGGTTGTTTAACCCTGAATAATCGGATAACCTTTTATGAGAATAGAAAATTAAATCTAACAATTTGGATAGCCAAATCAAGCCTAATTATAAAAAACTTCGATATTAATACGAAAAATTTAAAACGACGACAAAACGATTAAAATAAAGGCAGTTTAAGTATAAGCGTCGCGTTTCTGCCCTGGAAACACTTTTTTGTGTTTTTTTTCACTTATTTTACGATTATACTTGCAAATAGTATTTTGATTTATATAATTGCATAATCCTGAATAGCAAGTTTATATCTATTCGCCGGCAATAAGTAATCAATTTCCATAAAGGGGGAATAATGAAACAAGAAATCATCGACAAACTAAAGGCTATCGTAGGTGAGGAGAATATCCGAACCGACCCGGCGGACCGGTATATTTACGGTTCTGATTCTTCGGTGCATGTTGCTAACGCCGACGTCGTTCTTCGCCCGCGGACGACAGAACAGGTTCAGGCGATTGCACGCCTGGCGAACGCGGAAAAAATACCTATTATACCCAGAGGAGCCGGTAGCGGTATGTCGGGGCATGCGGTTCCTATCGACGGCGGGATTGTGCTCGATATGAAGCGTATGAATAAGATACTGGAAATCAGGCCGGAGGATACACTGGTTAAGGTCCAACCCGGCGTAGTCGACGACGACCTCAACCGTGCGCTCAAGCCTTATGGATTTATGTTTCCGCCGGCGCCGGCATCCAGCAGGATTGCGACTATTGGCGGAGAGATAGCGAATAACGCATCCGGTATCCGGTCGGTGAAATACGGTGCCACCCGCGATTCGGTTCTCGGGATGAAGGTCGTTCTGGCGAACGGAGACCTGGTTAATCTTGGCGCAAATACGCGGGTCGAAGCCTCGGGTTATCAACTCGACAGGCTTATGGTCGGCTCCGAGGGCACACTCGGTATCATCGTCGAAGCGACATTAAAGCTCGTTCCGATACCGAAATACCGGTGCATAGGTATTGCGAAGTTCGACAAGCTCGAGGAAGCCGGCGAGGCTATCTGCGATGTAATATCGAGCGGCGCGCAACCGTCGATGCTCGAACTTATGGATAATATCGCGATTACGGCGGTGAATAATACCCTCGATATGGGCCTTCCGGACGTAGAGGCAATCCTGCTTTTCGAGGCGGACGGTATGGTCAAAGAAGCTGTGGACTTCGAAATGGAGAGGATAAAAGCGATTTGTGAAAAGCACAACGGTTTCGGAATCGAGATGAGCTACGACGCCAAAGAACGCGCAAGGATTTACGCCGGAAGGAAAAAGCTATTTGCGTCGCTATCCAGATATAAAGAGGGTTACGCCTGCACCTCGCTGGCCGACGATATGGCGGTGCCGTATTCCAAAATGGCGGAGACCGCTCGAAAAATCCACGATGTCGCCGATAAAAATAATATTATAATGACCGCTTATGGCCACTGCGGCTCCGGAGTTATGCATACCAAGATATTGATGGACCCCACCAAAAAAGAGCAGTGGGAGGATGCGCGTCGCGCAGTCGAGGAGATTTACGACTATGTTCGTTCCATAGGCGGAACGACATCCGCCGAGCACGGCATCGCGCTTTCTAAAGCGCCCTCGTGGAAGAAAGAAAAAGCCGACCAGCTCGATTTGATGAGAGCTGTCAAAAAGGCTTTCGACCCGAACAATATCTTAAATCCACATAAACTAATGGATGCACCGGATGACTGGGTTACCGCCACTAAACTGCGTTATCCGGTCGAAAAATAGGAGGCCCATTGGTAACGAAGTATATCGATAGCTGGAAAGACGAGCTAAATATCTGTATTCGGTGCGCTTATTGCTTTGCCGGATGCCCGATATTCAAGGAGCTTGGTTGGGAGGTCGACGGCGCGAGAGGAAAAGTCGAGCTTGCTTATGGGTTGCTTATGGGCGAGTTCGAACCCTCACAATATATCGCCGATAAGCTATTCCAGTGCACATTCTGCAAGGATTGTATCGAGCAATGCTCAGCGAACGTATCCGTCCCGGATATAGTTACCGCTATACGGTCCGACCTGTTCGAAGCGGGTTACACTTATCCGGGTGGAGAGAAACTTCTCGCCGACATCAAAGAAACCGGCAATATTTTCGGGGAAAAACTGAAACCCCCCGAATACACCGAGGAGAAACAGGTTCTGCTCGGCTGCAGGCTTCTCGAAAGAAAAGAGGATTCGACGAGATACCTCGAATTATTGAAGAAGCTTGGAGTCGAGCCGAAAACGTTCGACGAGACCTGCTGCGGTATGCCGTTCGCTGTCCTGGGGGATAAAAAAGGATTCGCCGAACAACAGGATAAATTCCGCGAATCGCTTCCTAACAAAGATGAAGAGCTTATCTGCGTTTGCACTACCTGTATATTTTTCATCCAGAAAAAATACCCCGACCTGAAGGCAACGTATGTAATCGACGTAATCCTCGAAAAACTCAGAAATTATACCGGGGAAATCAAAAAGCTCGGCAAAAAGGTTACCTATCACGACCCTTGTAATGTCGCTCGCGGAATGGATATGGTCGATGAGCCGAGAGAAATACTCGATATGATAGGGGTAGAACTGGTCGAGATGCCGACAAAGGGCAAGCAAGCCGAATGTTGTGGTGGGGGAGGGGGGTTATTGGCGACGGATAATCCGCTTGCCGAGAAGCTGGCTGAAAAACGAATGAAACAGGCGCTCGATATTGGTGTCGATACACTTGTAACTCTATGTCCTACATGCGAATTTAATATCGGGAATGTATCTAAAAAGAACGGCGGCAAACTCGAGGTTAAAAACCTGCTCGATTTGATATACGAAGCGGTAGTTTGAAATAGCGGCCTGGAAAAATCCTATTAAAAATAGAAAAGGTTATAGATACGAATTGCTAACCCGACAAATTGTCGGGTTACAGTTGCCGATTGCTAAATATTAAAAAAGGGGGAGCAAATTGGAAACGAAATATCTGAACGTTTGGAAAAACGAACTCGATATATGCATCCGATGCGGATATTGTTTCGAAAAATGCCCAGTTTTCGGGGTTTTAAACTGGGAATCGGATACTCCTCGCGGTAAAGCCATACTTGCATACGGGCTTTTGTCCGGCGAAATAGAGCCTTCACAGGAGCTCGCCGATAAATTCTTCCAATGCACATTTTGCAGGGAATGCCTGGGAAGCTGTTCGGCAGATGTTAAACTTATAGACCTGTTTTCCGCTGCCCGTGCGGATATGATAACCGCCGGTTTTGCTCATGATGCCCATAAATATATGGTCGAGAGCGTGAAAAAAACCGGCAACATATTCAACGATTCCGAACTTAAAGCGCCGGTTTCCGAAGGTGAAACGACCGTTTATCTCGGTTGCCAATATTTGGGGCGTGGAAACCTGACTAAAACCTATCTGAACATCCTCGAAAAGCTCGGGATAAAACCTCGCGTAAAAGAAGAAATTTGCTGCGGGTTTCCGTTTATGGCTCTCGGCTTCCGCGACGAGTTCGAGGAACACCGGAAAAAATTCCTCGAGATGTTCCCCGAGGAGGATATTATCGCCCTCTGTCCGACCTGCGCGGCGTTCCTAGAAGAGGAATACGGCAAGAAAGTCAGGCACGTGATGGAGGTCATCGCGGAACGCGTTCCCGAAGCGAAACTCGGCGGGAAGGTTACTTATCACGACCCGTGCGATTTCTCCCGCGAGCTGGGGCTTATCGACGAACCACGCGAAATACTCGAGAAAATAGGCGTCGAGGTCGTAGAGATGCCCAGAAACAAGAAAGACTCGTCCTGCTGTGGCGGAGGAGGAGGCATATTGATGTCCGACGCCGAGCTTTCCGGGCGCATCGCCGACGGCAGGATACGCGAGGCTGTCGCGACCGGCGCGGAAATGCTCGTTACGCCGTGCCCTACCTGCGAGAAGGTCCTGAAAGAGGCCTCGATGGCACTGAATAAAGAGGGCGAGAATAATATACCTGTCAGGAACATCTGCCAGCTTATATGGAAAGCCATAAAATAGGGGAATAATATGAAAATTCTGAACCTCGGTAAACTGCCCGGACAGCAGTCTATGCTCGGTTTCCACGCCTTGGCGAGATTGGGCTTCGAGGGTCTGGTTATCGTTTCGCCGAGCGTTCCGCTGGTATCCGTAGGGTATTTTCAGGATGCGGAAAAAGAGGTCGACCTGGATTATTGTAACAGGAATGGCATTCCGGTAATGCGCCGTGAAATCGGCGGCGGAGCGACATATCTCGACGGCAACCAGATATTCTATCAGGTGATATGGAACCGCGAGAATAAAAAATTCCCGTTGAAAATCGATAAAATTTTCGAGTTTTTATCCGAACCGCCGTGTGAAACCTACCGCGAGTTCGGTATCGAGACATCGTTCAGGTCGGCGAACGATATAATAACAAAGGACGGCAGGAAAATTGCCGGAGAAGGTGGCGGCGATATCGGGGACTCGATGGTCTTCGTCGGCGGAATCCTTATGGATTTCGATTACGAGACGATGAGCAAAGTTCTTAAAGTCCCCGACGAGAAGTTCAGGGACAAGATATATAAATCGATGGAAGAAAACCTGACAACGATGAAACGTGAACTCGGGTCGATACCGCCGAGAGATGATATCGTCCGCGTGCTCGCCGAAAAATTCGAGAAACTGCTCGGTGCATTCGAGACGGTTACGCTGACTCCGGAAACAATAGATAAAATGGTCGAACTCGAAAGATGGCTGACCTCGCCGGAGTTTATGTTCAGGAAAACCCCGAAAATCCCCAAAGGGGTGAAAATCAAGGAAGGGGTCGAAATACTCTACGGGACATATAAAGCCAAAGGCGGCCTTATCCGGACCGCCCAGGAGGTCGAGAAGTCGATAATCAAAGATATAGGCGTATCGGGCGATTTTACACTTTATCCCAAGAAAGAACTATTCGCGCTCGAAGAAACGCTCAAAGATACCGAGAGAGAAAGCTCGAAACTGAAATCGAAGATAGAGGACTTCTACGAGGAAACCGGCGTCCAAACCCCGGGTGTCGAACCCGAAGATATTACGAAAGCGATTGAAGCCGGAAAGTAATTGGGATTACTTCGCTTCGCTCGCAACGACGGAATATCCCAATCTAACCTGAAAATTAATCGAACAAATAAAGGGGGACATCTATGAAGTTAGGCTTTATAGTGCGAACCGGGCCGTATACGACGCAGGATATCGATACGGTCTACGAGTTATCGAAAGCCGCCATCGGGGCCGGTCACGAGGTCGAGATATTCCTCTACGACGACGCCGTGATGGCGCTAAACAAGGATATCAAACCGCCGAAAGAGCGCAGTATCCCCGGGCGGCTAACGGAGATTATCGATATGGGCGCGACCGTCTCCGGTGCGGCACTCAGCGCGAAATTCCGCGGCCTCCGCAGAGACGGTCTCATCGAGAACACGCGCATCGGCGGGATGGCGACACTCAACAATCTGGTCGAAAGCTGCGACCGGATAGTAACATTGAGCTTTTAGGGGGCGATTATGAAAAAGGTTATTATACTCGTCAGAAGCGCCCCATACGGAGTCGTTACGGCTCTCGAATCGTATCGCATCGCGCAGGCAATCGGCGAGCAGGACACACGCGTCGTTCTCGTCGAGGACGGCGTTTTCGTAGGAACATTCGACCAAAATCCCGAGGCAATCGGGATGCACCATATGCGCAAAACGTTCGAGATGCTCGAGGATTTCGGCCCGAAAATATACCTGCTCGATAAACACCTCGCCGATAGGGGTGTTCCAGAGTCTAAACTGACATTCGGTGAGGTAATAAATTGGCCGACATTAAAAAAATGGGTTGACGAAGCCGATTTCGTTTTCAACCTTACATAGGAGCCGAAATGAAAACGCTATATATAATCTCCCATTCACCTTTTCAGCGCACAGATTACCGCCTGGCGCTCGAACTTGCCGATAAAGAAGATGCCGTTCTGCTGATTCAGAACGGTGTCTATCTTAGTGGCAAGCTAACCGGATGCCCGGAGGAGGCACTAGCGGAGGCCGAAAAACGCGGAGTGAAATTCTTTTCTATCAAAGAGGATATCGACGCACGCGGTATCGAATCCAGATACCCAACAGTCGATTACAGCGGCGCAATCGAACTGATATTCAAATACGAAAGGACGGTGTAATATGCAAATCGACCAGTGGGATTTCCCCGACGAACTTTATTATAACGAAGGCCACGCGTGGGCCAGGGTCGAGGGGGATATCGTTACCGTCGGCGTGAACGATTTTACCCAGTTCCTCGCGGGCGAGATAAGCTACATCGACCTTCCGATGGAGGGCGACGAATTCGAGTTCGGCGAACGTATCGGCACAATCGAGACAGGTAAGTGGCTCGGCAAGTATTTCGCGCCAGTATCGGGCGAGATTGTCGAGGTCAACGAGAAACTCGAGGACGACCCGACGCTAATAAACAAATCGCCTTACGGTGAAGGCTGGATTGTCAAAATCAAAATGGCGAACCCGGACGAACTCGACAAACTGATGAAAGACCCAGAGGAAATAAAAAAATTCATATATTCCGAAGTAGATAGGGTCGCAAATAAATAACCGAAACGATTCTTCGGATAGACGATTATCTTTAACACCAAGGAGGACTTTATGTCTCTAAAAGAAAAGCTCAAGGAAAAAATCGACGCGCATCGCCCGCGCACGACAAGACTGCTTAAAGAGCACGGCGACAAGGTTATCGGCGAGGTTACAATCAAACAGGCAATCGGAGGAATGCGGGGTGTTAAAAACCTCGTAACCGATATCTCCTATCTCGACCCGTTCGAGGGTATCCGTTTTAGAGGACACACAATCCCCGAAACGCTTGCCGCGCTGCCGAAACCTCCCGGTAAGGAGATGCCCTATGTCGAGGGTCATGTTTATCTCCTTATGACCGGCGATTTTCCCTCGGAAGAGGATGTGAAGAGCCTCGTCGAGGAATTCAAAAAACGCAGGGAGGTTCCAAAATACGTCTGGGACGTTCTCCGCGCTATGCCCGAAGACACGCATCCTATGACTATGTTCTCGGCGGCGATTCTCGCGTTGCAGAGAGAATCGATTTTCGTTAAGGAATACAACAAGGGCATCAGCAAGTTCGATATGTGGGACCCGATGTTCGAGGACTCGATGAACCTGCTCGCCAAACTCCCGGTCATCGCGGCTTATATCTACAGGTATAAGTATAAAAACGATACGCCGATAGACCCGCATCCCGATTTGGATTTCGGCGGTAATTTTGCCTATATGATGGGTATCGACCCGCCTTACGACGACCTGATGCGGCTTTATTTCATACTGCATTCCGACCACGAAAGCGGCAATGTCAGCGCGCACACCACACATCTCGTCGCGTCGGCGCTCTCCGACGCCTATTATTCGCTTTCGGCCGGTATGAATGGTCTCGCGGGGCCGCTCCACGGACTCGCCAATCAGGAGGTTCTCCGCTGGATTCAGGACCTGTTCCAACAGCTCGGCGGCAAGGTCCCGACCAAAGAAGAACTCGAGAAATTCTGCTGGGACACGCTCAACAGCGGGCAAGTTATCCCAGGTTATGGCCACGCGGTGCTTCGGAAAACCGACCCGAGGTATGTGTCGCAACGTGAATTCTGCTTGAAGCATCTGCCCGACGACGAACTATTCCAGACGGTAAGCCTGCTATACGAGGTCGTCCCGCCGATACTCAAAGAGCACGGCAAGGCCAAGAATCCGTGGCCAAATGTCGACGCCCACTCCGGCGTGATTCAATGGTTTTACGGCGTCCGCGAATACGATTTCTACACCGTGATGTTCGGTGTCGGCAGGGCTATCGGTGTATTGGCAAATATCACATGGGACAGGGCGCTCGGATACCCGATAGAGAGACCGAAATCCGTAACCACGGATATGCTCGAGGAAGCCGCGGGAATAAAATAATAAAGGGTATTGGGTATTAGGGTCTCATAATTATCCGTAAGGGCGACCCGGTGGGTCGCCCTTTATATCCGTAAGAAGCTGTAGGGACACGGCTTACGCGCCCCTTTTTTTCGACGAGATTCTTTTTCTTGCATAAAATAAAAAAATATAAAAAAAGACTTGCGCAACGCGTAAATATCCCTATATTAGAGATGTTAAAACGGCACCACCGCTGCCGTGAAAGCGGGTGATCGATACATTGCCGCAACAGCCATGGACGAGCAAGGTCGATTAAAACGAATCCATGGCTAAGAAGGGTGGATGTATGAACATCTACGTAGGCAAGCTCGATTACGACACAACCGCGGACGAACTGAAAGCGGCATTCGAGCAACACGGACAGGTAGAATCTGTCAACATCATCACGGACAAATTCACCGGTAACTCGAAGGGGTTCGGCTTTGTTGAAATGTCGAACGACGACGAGGCTACCGCCGCGATGGAGGCTCTTAACGGCTCCCAGCTTGGCAAACAGACCATCGAGGTCAATAAAGCCAGGCCCAGGGTCGAACGCGGAAGCCGCGGTGGAAGCCGTGATTCGGGGAGACGCTGGTAGTTCCCGCGTTATTTCCTATCGCCCCGAACTGCAAATGCGGTTCGGGGTTTTTTATTTGGTCATCACGCTCGGTTTCCATCATATAAATCGCGAGAGAAAGGAAAGAACTTCCCGGGGATGATGTGGCCGGGGAGGAAACCCCTAGCACTTAGCCCCTAGCCCCTAGCCCTACTTGCCGAGGAAGAAGATGTCCGAAGGACAAATGAGGGAGAATGTATCTGGCGTTCCGATGAATCCATCGCTTTCGGCGTTTATCTTGTCCAGGCAAAAGGAACAGATGTGGCGACGAATATTATCTATATGAAATAACCCACCGGGAGGCGTTCTCGATAATTGCCTCCGTTCCGAAAACGCTTGCGGTATAGAAATCGAAAAGGTATTTTCTCGAACGATGAAAACGATTTTCGGGAATACCGCACAAGATAGAGCAAAGGTTTTTATCGGCGCCGCACTTATTCTATTCAGCATCGCCCAGACAGCGCTGTTATACGATTTTAGCCTCGAGAAACTCGTCCTCGAATGGCGTTTCACCGAAGACAGCTTTATTTCGCTTCGAATCGCGCAGAATATCGGCGCCGGTTACGGCGAGACTTTCGACACGGTGAACCCGACTAACGGTTATCAGCCGCTGTGGGTATGGTTTCTCGCCCCTTTTTCGCGGCTTTTCGATAGCCCGGGGTTTTTCGCGAAATTCGTCCTTGTAATCTGTATATTGTTTTTTCATATCGCGCTAGTTTTGTTGCTGTATGCGCTGTCGAGGATAGCTAAAACGCCGGCCGTTTTTGCGGCGATAGGTATAGTCCCGGCCTTGCTACCGCGGTTCGAGCTTTGCGTGATTAACGGGCTCGAGACCTCGCTTTTTTTCTTTCTGTTTATTTTGACGGTCGTATTTGTGGCATGGATTTTTCGCGAACCGGAGAAGCGGGTTAAAGTGGGGTTTGGTATAATAATGGGTTTCTTTCTCGCCTTGACTTTTTTCGCCCGTCTCGACTCTTTTTTCTTAAGCTTCGTAATCGGTGCCGTCGTTCTTTTCGGATTTACGGGGATTAGATTCCGGCGTAAACTGGTTTTCCTATGCGTGTCGGCGGCAACCGAGGTGGCGTTAATAGCGCCGTATCTCATCAGGAACAAATTGCTCTACGGCCGAATTATGCCGCTTTCTGGTGCGGTTAAATTGTGGGCTTTTAGACAGGTTTTTCCGAATCTCGGGAACTATCTCGCCTCTGATGAATGGACCGGCCCGATAAGCCTTCTTCAAAGGACAATAAGCAGCGGGGCTTTAATCGATAACCCAAAACCGCTTTTCACGCTACTTATATTATTTTGTATCGGTTCGATTGCCATCGCGATTGTCGCCTTGAAAAAGGGGGATTTTACTGCGAAAGTCGGTGCCTTATATGCCGCTATTCACCTGATATTTTTCGTAGTCGTCTATCGGGAGAACCGCGCATATTCGGATTATTATTTTATTATCGAGGTTCTGGTCTTTTGCCTCGCGGTTGTTTTTCTGATTACGCGTCTGGCGCGGAAAACAAAGAACGCCGTTTTTATAAACCGGCTTTTTGTCGCTTTGCTTTTCGTGGGGATAATTGTGCAGACATTCCGTGAGAACGTAATAGCGCCGAAGGCGTCCAAATTTGCGGTTTCTCGCTATAAAGCGGCTTTGTGGGCGCGAGACTGTATTCCCGAAAACGAACTAATAGGATGTTTCTGGCCGGGGACCTTTTCTTTCGTATCGCAGCGGAAGGTCGTCAATCTCGACGGTATTTGCAACGACGGGGATTTCTTCGAGAATTTTATAAAAAAGCACCGCGTCGACGATTATGTCCGCGAAAAGAGCATTCGCTATATTGCCGGGAGGTTCCAACACGCGGCGATAGGCGCAAACGGCGAAGTCGTATTCGATAATTCGGCCGAGTGTAAAAACTGGGCCGATTATGTAAAAAACAGCACGATGCCCGAATTGGCGCCCGATTTGCGATTGCTCCGCGATTTTGGGGAGGATTATTATATATTTTATTTAGCGGGAACGTCGAAAGATAATCGGCGATAAACGGGCTGTCACGGTTTTTGTTACGTTCGGTAAGGTTATAGAATATATTATTTACGAACGCAAAAACCGTCCGCCCGTCGGTGCGTGCCGACACACGCGCCAGCCAGACAATTCCGATTATTTTCAGTAACCCACGACTCGAGTCGTGGGCTATAACAAATAATTTGAGCTCGATAATAATTTCGGGGATTCCACGACTCTTCAGGTTAGTATATCACCGAAAACGCGCCGCTTAGACGGATTTGTCCGCGTTCCGAAACCCGATAATAATAGGTTCCGATAGGGACTACTCGCCCGTTTTTTGTGCCGTCCCAATCGGCAAGTTTTCCGGAAACGACAGGTCGGCCCCTGGAATCGAAAATCTCGACCCGCCAGTCGAATACGCCGTCCGGGATTGTGAACCGGAGAACATCGTTAAGACCATCTCCGTTAGGGGTGATAACCTCGGTGTTAATCGAATACTCCGCGAAACGGATGCCGAGCCCGAGCGCGAGAAGCATAAGCGTCGATTCTATAGGGTCGTTGCTGGAAACCGCAATCCAGGCGTGAAGCGAACCGGTAACCGACGGGCAATAATCGAACACGTAAAAACCGCTTTCCGCGAATGTGAGCGAATCCGGCAGCGACGGGCGTAGGAATTCTATTTCCGCGTCGTCGGGGGAGACGTCGTAGACAATCAAAACGCCGCCGCCGGAGTTGGTTATGCGCACCGAATCCGTTTTGCAGGAATCCACGATTACGGAACCGAAATCGACTGTTTCGGGATAGGCCTCGATAGCTGGCTCCAGCGACGGGTGAACCTCGCCTAAGAGCGGAACCTGAATCGTCGACTCGTTCGGGTCGTTCGAGATTATAAGAAGCGTGTCTCTATAATCGCCGATTACTGTTTCTACAAAAGTAACCCGTATCGTTTCCGACAGCATCGGGGCAATCGGCGCTATCGAGTCGGGTATGAAACCGAATCGCCCCGTTCCAATAGCAAGCGAAATATCCATTATATCGAGCGTCGAGTCGCCCTCGTTAGATATTGATAATTCACGCACCTCGGAGCTGTCGCCACCTTCGTATAGGTCGAAATAAAGTATGGTCGGAGAGACCTCGATATCGGGCACTCGTGGCACCGGTAAAACCGCGATATAAACCGAATCCGAACCGGAACAGCCGGGTATATTCGTAACGGTTAAGATATACCATCCAGAATCGGATGTATCCGCGTCCTCGATAATAAAACACCGGTCGGTCGTCTCGAATCCGTCGGGGCCGTGCCAATAGTAACCCAAATCCGGAAAATTCGGCAGTCCTACCAGTTCGATATCGTCCCCGACCTCGAAACTGTCGTCAGCGGCGTAAGCCACCGCAATCGGCGGCTCCAGAACCGCGAGCACAACGTTGGCCGAATCTGCACAACCGAGGGTATCTATCCCGATAGCCCAATAATGCGTGGTCATTTCTGGCGAGGCTTTCGGGTTCTGAGACGTCGAATCGTCGAGACCATGCCCCGGGCGCCAGAGCCAGACTACACTGCCGTTGGCCGAATCCGCATTCGCGTGAAGTGTAACCGAATCTCCCCGGCAAATAGTATCCCCGCCGGAAACGTGAACCACTATAGAACAGGGGTCGATTCCGACACCGACAAACGCACTGTCGATAAGAGTGAAAACGCCGCAGGCCTGGCTATCCGAGACTGTCACGTAAAACCAGCAAGAATCTGTCGGAAATGCCCAGGTTATATTGGCGGTTGAATCCGCTATGGTTCCCGGGCCAGACCATAAAATAGAAATTTCGCCGCTGCTGCCGATAACCAGAACGGTCAGAAGTGCGCTGTCGCCGGGGGAGATATTCTCCGGCGAGGCGACCGCGGCTATATCCATAGAGGTAACAACGGTATCGACAGTTATATAAACAAAAGCGGAGTCGGTGCAATCGCTATCGTCTCTCCCGATTACTTTGTATATTATAGAGTTATCTGGATATGCTAAAGTATAATCTGAATCGGGGTTGCTTAATCCGCTCAATGGTAACCAGTTCCATATAACCGGTTCCGTAGGGTTCTCCATAGTTGCGCCGAGCAAGACGGTGTCCCCTCGACATATTCTATAGCTGTCCGCGACCGCAAGATTAACCCGCGTAATATTCACGAGAACCGTAGCGGTATCCGCACAACTGTCGTCGATAACGGTTACCATATAGTATATTGTGGAATCTATATCCGATGCGACCGGATTTGGCGAATACGGGTCGTCGAGATAGGTCGGCGGTTCCCAGAGATAGCCGACCGTGCCGGTCGCGTGCGAAATGGATGTCTCCAATATCACAGAGCCGCCGCGACAGAGAGTTGTTTCAACGAAAGCCGGGGTTACGCTCAAACTGCACTCGAATCCCGGTATCACATCGACGATAATGGAATCGGCGACCGTATAAACGCCGCAGGCCTGAGAATCCATCGCCGTGAAGTAATATACTATCCGTGCCGGGGGAGTAGCGACAGGCGTCAGGCTGAACGGGTCGTCGAGCCAGCTTGTCGGAGACCATTCGAATCCAACAGACCCGGACGCCGCGAGTATCTCCGCACGCAGGTTCGCGCTGCCGCCGAAATATATCGAGGTATCCGGAGAAAGAACGACGCTCATTCCGGTTTGAACCGAATCGACCGAGATAGCGATTAGGACCGTATCCGAGCAAAATTCGTCGTCGGTCGCTGTAACAGTATAGACGATACTCGTCTCCGCGTAACAGACCGGGCTGGCTGACAGCGGGTTGTCAAGCCAGTCTGTCGGCGACCAATCCCAATCTATCGGCTCGAAACCGGCCTGCATTGAAAGCGGCAGCTCCAGGGAATCCCCGGAACATATCGATAATTCGGGCAGCGCCGAAGTGTCGATAGTCTTCACCCAGACCGTAACGGAGGCGTAATCGTAGCAACCCGAATCGTCCGTAGCGGCGACTGTATATACCATTGTCGTTTCTGGAGAAGCATCGGTTACCGGGGAATTCGGCGACGAGAGACCCTCGATAGGAGTCCACGAATACTCGACATCGCCGACGCCTCCAGTCGATATCGCCGACAAAACCGCGTTTTCGCCGGAACAAATAGAATCCGCACCGTAGGCCTCCACAAAAAGCGAACAGCCAAACCAGGTTACGACGTGAATGTGCACATAAGCGGTATCGTAATGAATCCCGCAGAGCTGGCTATCCGCCGCGATAAGCGTATATGTCGTCGGTTCGGTTGGATGTGCCCAGGTTATCGCCGAATCGGGATTATCGAGTGATGCCTCCGGCGACCAGTGGACGGAAAGGTCTCCAGAGACGCCAGTTATATCACCGTAGATTATCGTCGAATCCCCGAGGTCGATAGTGTCGAAAACGGCAGACGCCGCGATAATTTCCATCGTCGTTGCGATTGTATCCACATAAATCCTCACGTGGCCGGTGTCCGCGCAACTATCGTCGGTAACGGCTATCCAGTATGTCGTGCTCGTGTTCGGGAATGCTATCGGGTTTGGAATGTTCGGGTCCGAAAGCGAACCGCCCGGTGTCCAGCTATAATGCACCGTTCCTGTCGAGCCGGCAACCGAGACAAAAAGCGGAACGCTATCTCCCCGGCAGATATGCGTATTTTCGGTGATATCTATTATATGAAGCGGGCAACTCGTTGTATCCTCAACGTAGATAAAGACGCTGTCGATTATGCTGTATTCGCAAACCCCCTGATAATCGGTAACAGTAACGATAAACCAGCACGATACGGGTGGCGTCGCCCATGGGTTGGGTGATGTCGGGCTGTCGAGATAACCGGCCGGAGACCAGTCGTAACCGATAACCCCCTCGGCGTCGTGCGCGATAACGTAAAGCCGCGTCGATTCGCCGATAATTAGGTCGCTGTCGTCGGCGGAAACCTCGATAGTCATCGACTCGATAACCGTATCGACCCGCACAGTTACATATTCGCAGGCCGAACACCCGAACGAGTCCTCGACGCAAACCGAATATGTCGTAGTAGTTTCCGGAAATGCTGGTGTTTCGGCGCTGTCCGGCATAAGGACGCTCCCGGTGGGACTCCATTCATAAGAATAAGGCGGAATTCCACCAACAGCTTCTGCATACAGATATATCTCATCGCCGAGACAGATATGTCCAGAATCCGGCTCGATATCGATTTGAATATCGACGACCGTGATAGATACCGCTCCGGTGTCGGCGCAGCCGGAGTCGTCCTCGACGATAACCGTATACGTTATACTGCTTTCGGGAAGGGCTACGGGATTTTGTATCGAAGTCGAGGACAGCCATAAGTTCGGCGACCATAAATAGTGCGGATAACCGGCCTCCAGAGAGGTATTTACGTATAATTGAACCGAATCTCCGGCACAAATAGTAGCGTCGTGTGTTATGCTGTCGATATAGATACGGCATACGAAATCGCTGAATACGGTGATAGTAATCGAGTCGGAAATCGAGTAGACCCCGCATCTCTGGGTATCCGTAACCGTTACCGTGTAGGTAGTCGTAACGTTAGGCCCCGCGAGCGGGTCGGAGCTGTCCGGGAATAGCAGTGCGGTCGTAGGCAACCAGCTGTAATAGACGTCGCCGGCGGCGCCGCTTACGTAGCAATGAAGCTCGGTTACACTGCCTTCGGAGATAAAATAGCTGTCCGCGGTAACGGAATCGATAGTCAACGTCCGCAGAACCGTGTCGATAATGGCCATAACGAACGAGGTATCCGCGCAACCGAAGGAGTTTGTTCCCACCACATAATAAAGCCCGGCCATATCCGGCGTCGCGGGATGACGATACAGGTTTTGTCCGGGAATAATACCCCCTCCGGGCAGATGCCAGTAATACGAGTCCAGACCGTCCGGCTCCGACCAGAATTCGAGCAATTCGCCCTCGCAAACCGGTGCGTTCGTATTCGCTATTACATTGGGCTTTTCGTTGACAACAACATCCGTAGAGGCGGTATCGACACAACCGGCGATACTGGTTACGATTACCGTATAAATTCCTGAATTTGAAGTGTCCGCGCCGATAATTCCGGGGTTTCTGTCACTGCTCGAGAAACCCAACGGACCGGACCATTCGTAAAATGCCATACCATCCGGGCCGGATAGCAATTCGATAGTTTGACCTGCGCAATAAGGCCCCGTGTTACTTGCGGTAGCGTACGGTTTCGGATTGACGGTTAAAGTGGTGATAGCGCTGTCGAGGCAGCCGTCGGCGTTGGTTACAACCACAGTGTAATCGCCTGTCATCGACGGGTCTCCGGAACCGAGAACAGGATTCCGTTCGGTCGATGAGAATCCTCCGGGGCCGGTCCAGTTATACGAGGTCATACCGTCCGGACCGCCGAAAAGCTCGACCGTTTCGTTCTCGCAATAGGGGCCGCCGTTCGAGGCCTCGGCATCGGGCCGTGAAACCACAGTAATCAATGCCGAATCCGTTCGTTCGCCGAAAAAGTCCACACCGAGGCGGATTAATTCCCATTCGAAGACGTATACTCCGGGACTATCCGGCGCGATAACCTCGAACTCGAATGTGAAGGCCTCGCCCGGGTCGACCCGCCCGCTGTCGAACGGAACGGCGCTCAAACCCCATATAGTATTGAGGGGTGGGTTCTGGCTCCCGAGAGCGATACCGTCCCATTCGTTCCATTCGAGAGAGCCTGTATTGAGCATAGTTATCGAAACCGGGATTACCGAGCCGGCGCAGACCGTCGGCGGTGGGGGAGTCCACGCCGAAAAACCGGCATCGAGAGAGTCGAAATAGCAGGTTATCGTGGTATTCGTCGGCCCGACCGTGTGGCAGTGATAAAACCCTCCACCGTCGCTCCAATCACGGTAAATGTATATAGGCGCGGGTGCCCCGAACTGCGGGCTTACTGCTTCGAGCCAGTGGCAGGGACCGCTTTCGCCCTCATAGGGCCAATTAAATTCCTGTGTGGTCGAATAAAGAACGCTGTCGGCCCAGAATCGAAGGTCGAGGGGAGATGTTTTTATTGTTGTTATCGGTTGAGGTAGTGTATTAAACGGCGTGCTTGTCCAATCGGAATAGCTTCTGCCGGAGCTTTCGCAATTAGCCCACGCGCGAATATGCAGGTAATAGCTCGTCTCTGGTATAAGGTCTTCCAGTTCGATATAGTTTGTATCTATATCTATTCCGCCAGCCGGCGGTGACGGCGAGGTGCTGACCCAGTATTGGTAGCCGTCGTGAAGCATAACGTGGTGCCAGATGCCTTTTCCGGTTAGCGGAGTCAAATCGTAGACCTCTACGCACTGAGGCGATTTCAGCGGCACGCAGTCCATCGCCATCCCAGCGACACTCAAAATGACCGTATCGCTTACGACGTAAAATTCGTCGAGGTCGATAGTTGTATAGCGCTCGGTCATCGATATTTCGGTGTTTCCCGGCCGGTAGGCCTGGATTACGAACGAATATTCGCTGCGCAAGAATACGCACGCACTGTCGAGGCTGTCCGAGGCGAGGAAATAACACGCCCGTGCAACCAGTTCCCTGTCCAGGTCGAACGGGGAAGAATGCGTGTAAAAACTCCTGTAGCACGGCGAACCGGTGCAGTTACAAATCGTGTCGATATCGATGTCCACCAACGGCCGCCCGATAAGCGAATGCAGCCGGAACGATTGGTATTCCTGAAGACATGGCGACGCACAATAGAGCGTTCCGCCGGTTTCAGACCTTATCGAATCTACTATCGCGTCGAAACGGACCTCGGTGCCGACACCGGTGCTGGCGCTTTCGAGGTCGAGATGGACGTAGACCGTCCCGAGAGTATCCGCAAAAGCGGTCGCGGCGAGAATAATGAGTAAATATGTTACAAACGATTTAATCATCGGTTTTGTAATGTGCCCTTATGGGGATATTAGTTCCCAATTATAAACCGGTGCATCCTCTACGAGCCTGTATAGATACTGAATCTCGATATGCCTATTCGGGAATTCGCCCTCGACCGATTCGATGCGTATAACAAGCTCGTAACCGTCCGGTGTGCGAATTAAATATCGTCCGCCGATTCTGCACGGTTCTGAATGCTTTTTGGCTATAGAGGTCAATTCCTGAACGTCGAAAGGCGCATCGAGCGGTTCGATATCCATAAACAATATACCTGCGCTGCGCGTTTTCCAGATAGTGTGTTTCGAGGCCACTATCGACGGCGATTTAAGAACGAGATTGCCGAAACCCTCGTCGGGGGCGTCGGTGCCGAGATAAAGGTCTATATTTTGAGCGAACTCGTATCGCATCGAAATCTCGGTGTATTCCGAAAAATCGAATGCCGACGGATTCCCGAGGCGGCTCTTGAACTCATAGACCGTAGTTTTGCGTCGGGCCTTCGTTTCGATAACTAATTGTTGTGATAATTCGCCGAAGCGACCGTCCCCCGTAACCGGCGCGATACGGACATAATAAGGAATTTCCGGTTCGAGACCGGAGATGATAAACATATTTCCCACGACAGGCTCCGAGTTTATCTGAAGGTGCGCGATATCGTCGAAGCTCGCGGCCTTCGGAACGGGGTCCCTATCGGCGAAGACAGCGTATCCGGCAACCTCCTCCGGCTGGGGAGTGTCTATCCACTCCACTATTGCCTGACTGAAATTGTTGATGAACCAGACCGAATCCGGCGCAGGCCATCGCCTATCGAAACTAATATCCAGTGGCACTAACGACGGGTCGATTCGAACCCGAGTAGCCGGTAGCGTTTCGCGAGCGTAATTGTAAGCGCAAAGCGCGTCTTTATAGCGATAGCCGGTTATCAGCAGTTTCCCGCCCGATTCTTCTGTCCGCGCGATAAGCCGGTCCAGTTCAGGGTCTATATCGTGGCGGCAGTGCCGGTCATTCTCCGCGAAGTAAATGAAATTGAAAAAAGTATAATCGGTATTACCCCATACCGTCGCGAGAATCGTATTGTCGAGCGTGTCGGGGCCGATACGGTGTGCGCGCATCCATCTATCGACAGCGCTTCCGGTTACCACGATTGGTATTTTCTCAGGAACTTGATTCGGCACGATAAAGGTCAGTGTATCGTATGGATTATCCGAGTTGACCGCGCAATCGCCAGCCCACTCGGAAGTCGCGAGTATTCGGTGAGGGAGGCGACCCATCGAGACGACCACTACGGCGTGGAGTCGATTATCGATTTTCTCCACCGCGAACTCCGAGGCGAGTTTAATTTTCGGCGGGTCCGGGTCGAATCCCGGGGCGGCGAAAAGGAAACGGTCGCTGTTCTCTTTATCCAGATAACCGGACCAGTCCTCGTCGAACTCGGAATCGAGATAGAAAGGAACTCGACTGCGCGAATAAGCTGCGATAGTCTCGCTTACCGCCTTCGTATTCTCGAACGGAACCAGAAGGACGTATTCGTCCATCGCCACAGTCATCCTCGCTGCATACGATGGGTTGATATAGATGTCCTCGAGGCAGAAACCTTCTGTGCCGCTGTAGCCGGTTATCCAGGAATTCGGCCCGGGAAACTCGGAAAGCTCGACTCGCCAGAGTCCCGGTTCGCCCGGATTCCACATCGGTATTTTCCGAAACGGGGAAAAATAAAACAGCACCGAATCGAATTCCCCGCAGAAAAGGTCGAGCCGGTAGTCGATATCGCTCGATTTGCTTATTTTCATCCAGCGCGCGGGCATCGGATTGGGAGGGCATATATAGTTTATTGTGTCCGGTAACTCCGGTTTGGCGACATGTTTTCGTTTTTGGGTAAATTCCAGATAGACGGAATGCGTAAGGTCGGCGATATTTGCGGCTTCGCCGATAGGTTTTTCTAAACCGTAACCGAGCGTAAGCGACCCGAAATCGTAACCCACGCCGGCGAATATTCCGCGGTTTCCGCCGCAGGCGGTTAAAAACAAACTGCTTCTCGATAGCCGTGCGGTAACACCGCCTTTTGCAGCTATATTCGTTTCGTCTCCGGTTTCTATATCGATATCCGCAAACGGGATATAATCGCCTAAGCGCCACGATACCCCTGCGCTGATAATCATAGGTTGTCGGCATTCGTGGACATCGCCTACGCCTATGTTCGGTTGGAGAATGTTTTTTATAGTCGCTGCGAGAGTTAAATCGTCGGCGGGTAACAGGCCGAAACCGACGCTCAGCGACGGTTTGATTACCGACCGCGATGTCGTCGCTATCGGGTCGTCAGAGTCCTCGATATTGGCATCTTCCGGAGAGTATCCATAACCTGTGATGTCGCCGGCAACGGCTACATTCAGTCGACGCCCGAAACGCCTGCCGAACCAGAGACTCGAATAATAATCGGTAAAGAACCTATCGTCGCGGATATCCCCCGAAAAACCGAGGCTGTAATATTTACCGAAAGAGTATTTACCTGAAACCGCAAACGAGTATTCCCCTTCGTGGGTAATCTCGATATCACGGCGGGATAACACCGTCGAGAGGTATTGTGCTTTTCCATTTTCAATCGGCCACAGGCACGATATCTTAAAAAAACCTCCCGGGACGGCGTATTGGCCGAAAGTAGCGAACGGAATAAGCAATAAAAAAAGAGATAGGTAATGGCTCCATAAAAAAACCAAATCTCGCCGGAGCGATAGCCCGGTATTATCGAACCGTCTGTTGGCTAAAAATTCGGTCAAGATATTCTCCGGGATGCGCTCCCATGTATAATATTAAAGAATTTTTGATAAATAGCAAGTATGAATCGATATTTGGATATATATCACAGAATCAACATCGCATCGCCATAGCTGTAGAATCGGTATTTTTTGTCGATAGCGTGCTTGTATGCCGCGAGTATCGTTTCTCTTCCCGTAAGGGCACTTATCATAACTATTAGTGAACTTTTCGGCAGATGAAAATTAGTAATCGCGCCGTCGGTTGTTTTGAACTCGAATCCGGGCATAATGAAAAGCTCCGTCCGCGCCGAATGCGCTTTTAGCGGCATATCTTTCAGCGCCGCCGACTCGAGCGCCCTTATTGTCGAGGTTCCAACCGCGATAACGCGCCTGCCAACGGCTTTGGCCTCATTGACCGCTTGCGCGGTTTTATCGGGTATCTCGTAGTATTCGGAGTGCATACTATGGGCGCGAATATCCGCGGCCTCGATGCCCTTGAACGTCCCCCAGCCGATATGCAAAGTCAGTCGGACTATATCGACACCCTTTTTATCGAGCTTTTCGATAAGGTTTTCGGTGAAATGCAATCCAGCCGTGGGTGCGGCAACCGCGCCGCGGCTGTTCGCATAAACAGTCTGATAGCGTTCCGTATCCTCCGGCCTGTCCGGTCTATCGATATAGAAAGGCAAAGGGGTATGCCCCACTTTTTCCAGCATTTCCCAGAGGTCGCCATTATGTATCAGCCGGATTTTCCTGCTTCCGTCGCCGAGTCGGCCGATTATCTCGACGGACAAATCGTCCGCAATTTCGACAATGTCCCCCTTGCGCAGACGCTTTCCCGGTCGAACAAGGGCCTCCCAAAATCCACCTTCTATAGGTTCGAGTAAAAAAACCTCGGCTTTGCCGCCGGTGGTCTTTTTGCCGAGTAGCCTCGCCGGAAACACGCGAGTATCATTAACGACCAGAAGGTCGTCGTCTTGTAAAAACGATGGCAATTCGCGGAAAACGCTGTCGATGAGTCTTTCGGTTGTGCGTTCCAAAACGAGCAGGCGCGAAGAATCTCTCGGACTCGCGGGTTCCCGGGCGATAAGGCCTTCCGGAAGTTCGTAATCGTAAAGTCCTATATCGTATTTATCGGACATATAAGAATTATCGGCCTATACTAAGGTTTTGTCAAATTCTTTCCATAAGAGAGTTAACCGAATATTGTGAAGTAAGTGAATTTTATCTGTTGGAAATAAATACTTTATCGATATAACTGAAAATCCAGGACATTAAGGGTAACCTGATAGTCATCTTGTGCCCGCTGGCGCGAGGGTGGTATTTGGGGTAGTCGGGAGGAATCCTTGCGTCCGATATAGTGTATTTAATAGACCTTATGAGGACAACGCAAGGAGCGTGCCAGCGGGCCGTAACGGATTGTGTTACATAATATTGCGCATCATATTCTACGACAAGGTGGATTTCATATTATATTATTCGGTATTCGATATATAAACCTTATTGACTTCAATTAAGTCCATACATATATTGAAAAACAATGTCACCAAACGATAAATTAATAGATACCGATATTCTCGTTATAGGTTCCGGCATCGCCGGGCTCTCATTCGCCCTAAAAGCCTCGTCTCTGGGTAAAGTCCTCGTTATATCGAAATCGTCGGTTCAGAAAGGCTCTACAGAACTCGCGCAGGGCGGAATTGCTTCCGTCCAGTCGCCCGCGGACTCGGTCGAGCAGCATATCGCGGATACCTTGAATGTCGGCTACGGTCTCGCCCGAGAGGATGTCGTTCGTAGTGTGGTCGAATACGGTATCCGCGCCGCTCGTGAACTTGTCGACCTCGGTGTCCCGCTGGATACCGAACCGGGTTTGCCAGATAAACTGGCATTGGGCCTCGAAGGTGGGCATAGTCGCAAGAGGATTATCCACGTTGCGGACGCAACAGGCCGCGCGGTCGAAGAGGCATACATCGCCGCCGTAAAACGAAATCCTAATATTGAACTACTGCCCGACCATTGCGCAATCGACCTTTTGACGCAACACAATCTCCCGGTAGAACATCCTTTACAAAAAACCCCAGTTTGTTGCTGGGGGGCTTATGTTCTCGATGAGAACCGCAGTTTAGTTCGCACAGTCCGGTCGAAAATAACCCTCCTCGCGACGGGTGGGGGAGGGCGGTTGTATCTTCATACGACGA
>Ga0180301_10000937_pt1 | contig 22853 bp, 26 predicted proteins | sample GuaBasSediGuay16_FD_121797 | JGI IMG/M metagenome (GOLD analysis project Ga0180301, IMG submission 121797) | Subseafloor sediment microbial communities from Guaymas Basin, Gulf of California, Mexico - Guay16, Core 4569-2, 12-15 cm | ecosystem: Environmental > Aquatic > Marine > Hydrothermal...
CCACCAAAACACCCAAACACCTTTTAGTCCACATTAAACACACATACCGGGGGACAAAATATGCAAACCCAACCGGACTACTACGAAATATTCCCTACATATCCCGTAATCTTCGAACCTCCAAAAGACATAAAAATCGACTTAGATAGAAAAGAACCATATGTCGACCTCCCATTCCCAATATACATCTTCATACAAGATATTATGCTGAAATCGCGAATAATCAACTTAACACCAGAAACAATCAAAAAAGAGTGGGAAAACTTCCTGAAAAGCGAAGATAGAAAATTCATTATCTATAAAAACGAACCCCTCGCCACAATCCACCCCATAAAAACACCACCCGACCGAATACTACTAAAACTAGAAGTAAACTGGAAACTCTTCCTAGAATACCTCGAAGAAAAAGCAACGTTCTTCATCGGAAAGCTAAACGAGGGTGGAGACAAAATCAGAGAACTGTATAAAGACATCATAGCGAATTTCCAAAATACCTGCCGCTACGTATTATCAATCGGTCCCCCAGAAGAAACAGAAGAAGCCCAGACGTACCAGAAATTCCTAATACTTCTCCAGCACACCAAAGACCTCCAAAAGATAGAAGACCTCATACAGGAACTCAACTCCCTCATACTAGATATAGAGGGTACCCTCATACACGAAAGGGGAATCTACGAAAACGCCATCGGCCTCTACACGTCAAACATCCTCATGGACATCCACCACCTCTCAAAAACCGTGCAAACCCTCCTAATACCCTCCGCATACATGCTTCTCAGAAACATACTCGAATATTTCACCAAATTCTGCATTTACTTCAAACTCGGCACCGAAACCTCCGACCCCGACCTCGCCCTTATCATTCTCTTCTTCCACGACCTTAAAACTCCTAGAAACCAGCGAACAAAGTCCCTTAGACGATTCATGAAAGCATTCAAGAAAAAAGCGCTGAAAATCTTCGAACACTTCGCCCAAAAGGAATATCACGAATATATCATGCATGACGTACTCCAAGAACTCGAAAAGAAAAAATTACCACCACTCGAAATCACCGGAAAAGTAATAAAAGACTTCCAAACCCGCTTCATAGGCGAAAACGTCGGGCTAAACATCCTGCACTCCGCATGCAGCGAAATAATCCATAATCAACCTCCACTTCCGTTCTTCTCACTACTAGAAGTAAAATTCTTCAAACACTTCCTGAGAAAATTCATAAACTCACTTAAAATGACTGCCGAGAAAATATTCAAAATAAAACAACTAAACTCCGATAACTCACCATTCGCTGCATCTTAAACGTACTATACAAGCGGCCAACCCTACCTGACTATAACACGGATAACTTTACAACCCGACACAACTCAATTATGTCAAAACGAAATACCACCAAAAACAAACCCGGTGTCAATCGTGAAGACTTGGATCTTCTCGTCTAAAGACCTGGAAAACATAAGGACCGCAAGCCAAAGACTCATCTGGGGATTCTGGAGAAAAGAAGCCAGCGATAAACACCGCACAAACTGGAGAAATTTCCTTAGATTGTACAATAGCATAAAACCCGGCGACATCGCCTTCTTCCAAATTGCCAAAACCGGCGAAATACACGCACTCGGAGTAATCGCAGAAAAGTTCTACGACGACCAGACACCCATATGGAAGGAAGAAATCTCAAGAAGAACAGTTCTCTTCCCATGGAGGGTCTCTTTCTCCTTTATGCTCTTCTCGGAAAAACCACTTACCAAAATGTTCATAAAAATAGAGAACTACGTCGACGGATACGGAATAGGCGAAATCCCTCCCAACGACGCAAAGACGTTGCTTAACGAAATAGCAAAGAAAATAGATAAAAACGCTATAATAAGCGCAAAATTGGGCGAGTAGGGATAAAAATAAAGTATCAGTTTCTATCCAAATCGCTCCGAACATTTACCCTCCGTAAACCGATATACTACTCACGAACACCAAATTTGTGAGACGATAGAACCGACCTGATAATTTCGTACGCCCTGGTAATGTCATCCTCCAACCTCAACTCTCTAACCTCATCACATATCCTCGATACAATATCGCTACTCTTGTTAACGAAAAGATCAATGTCGTAAAGCCTCCAACTAGCATCCAAGTAAACAGGGTACAATCTCTCAGCCTCCTCCGGGTAATTCTGCATTAACCATATGTACAATCGACGCGCGGCAACCTTTGCATCCTTCGTTAACTTCCTCTTAACACACTTAGGAACTAAGGGCTCTATACACGCTTTTCGGAAATCCTCATTCTATACATCCCCCGGAAGTTCAAGTTGCCCAAGATAATGCTCCCCCTTCAACAAATCTCCATTTATTTCCTTAAGGTAACCACTTACGCTCTCACATCTCGCAGAAACTAACCCGCTAAAGTATGGATTAATAACGTAATCCCTAACCGCCACCCACAACCTCTTAGTACCACCGACCTTCACATCCTTTAAGTTCGTTATCGTTCTCACATCCTCCGGCAAAAGAAACCCTGCTCTTTCAGCATACCCATATAAGTCCTCCCCACCCTCGCCCCCTTGTCATAAGTTAACATGTTTAACGCCGCCGTCATGAGCCTAATCCAGTTCCTCTTTCCAACCTTGCCACATTCTCTAAGCGCTTTGTCAATATAAAGAGTCAACGTTCCTCCATACTTGCATAAATTCTCTATCGCCCTAGTAAGCAACCCCGTCGCGGCTTTATGATACCTGTGCCTGAACCTTAGACCCGTATAGGGATCCTCAATCCACCTCTTCTTGACATATCTCTTAATGACACGAGAAGCATCCCTGCTTCCATGAATCTCATGAGCAATCGAATAAAATATCGGAAAATGCGCCCACACAAACTCGCTCTTCTCCTGATAATCAAAAATGCACGTAAGCCAGTGAGCCGTAATAAAAACCCCGGACTTCTCATCAACATCCATTAGCACTTTCATAAATTCCCCATAACTCATACCTGTCGAAATGCTCAACTTAAATATGTGATCAAACGCCTTCCTCCACTCCTCAATTGCAAACGGCGTAAACACATCCTTATACCTGCTTACCGCATACGCCTGATAAAGTCTCACCACCAAATCCAGCTCCCAGCCCGATACCGGAAACCTTTTCGATAAAACGTTATAAGCTAACGTCATTACCCTCATAACCCGCCAAGAATCTATAAGCTTCCTAATACTCTCGGATAACTCCCCCAATACCATACCCCCTTCTCACCCTCTAATTATGCCATTTTTGTAATAAGAACTAATAATTTCATCCGTGAGAATTTTTCTTAAATGTTTCTCTAATATAGTACTTCTGAAACTTTTTCTCGGAGAATGCAAAGACTTTATGCAGACGCCCGCTGGCGCGCGTTTCGCCGCATGATGGAAGGTGGTAGGAATAAGGGAATAGACGAGAAAATGTCCAATCTTCAGAAAGTTTCAGAAGTACTAAAATATTAGGAGAAGAAGAAATACCTTCTATACCAATAGCAACTTCAAGATGACTTAAATAATATTATGTCCATTGTACTCCCAATTCTTAAGTTACTCAGAACAACATCTAATCGTTCTCTTGGAGAAGCGTCTCCATTGTAGTATCTAAACGCTGAAATGTACCTCTTTATACCCAATTTCCTCCTTAAGAAATTCAATCCGTTTAACCATATTCTTGAAGTATCTGTTGTATGCGGATGGTGTAATACGGTTTGCGGTTTATGAGCTTTTACCAGATCAATAAACTTCCTTTGCGTCGCTATTCTCATTTGTTTTTTAGCTGTGGCATGTGCTCGTGGATTAAAAGCATTCATATCATGACATCCAAGTACCAAAACACTATCCCCGTCTAGATTCTTAAAGTGCGTGTCTACAGGTGCTCTTATTAACCCTCTCTCTTGCTCTACTATGGGATACGACTTACCAGTCCAGTCTATTTTACCGGTTCTTACATCAACTATAGTTACTAACTCTACATGCGGCCGCCTCAGATTACCTGGTACACTTTCCGAGTCTATACCTAGAGTAATATAATCCGTGATCTCCCTCAATTTTTCTAATAAATTCGGGGGTAAGGTCTGATTTATCGCCATAATAGCCTCCTTTACTATTAAGCGAAATCCCTCTTCGCTATATGGATTCAGAACACTTGGCCACCTGAAATGCACAAAACCACCAGGTGTAGTTAAGTACTTTACCCTAGGATACCCCCGATCGATCCAATAATCGACAACTTTGCTAATTATATTCCGAGCTCCAATGGGATCGCAAGTCCAGTCACCCACAATGATAATCCGCGCCGCGAAAGGACTTTCCATCACATCACTAATCATCATATTAACACAAATTTCAGATCTCGACGGACATGAGATCTTGTGTAATGCTTTCTTGATTTTACCGCCATAGCTACCAAAAATTTTATACCTACCCACTTCGCCCCCCTCATTCTCCAATCATTAACCTCATCTCTCCATAAGAGCTGGTAAATTTCCATGTATCCTGGTATATTCTCGCTTAAGACGATCCTCGAGGCTTTTAGCTTCCTCTTTCGACTTTACTTGCATATATCCATACTCTAACTTCCATCCGGCCAGGACCAATGCTAAAATCGGGAACATGACAGTATGTCTCCTCCCAATTAGGTCCTCATAACGTGTTCTAAGACTCTTAGGCGCCGCACCAATATATATTACCGGACACTCCCCTATCCTCTTCAACCTCTCAAGCCTATTCATAACATACTCCATAAAGGCCCTCCACCTGATTTCGCCAAAAACCTTTAGAAACTTGTTATACGCATCAATTGGATCTCCTACACGCTCTTTGATACGAATGACATACACTCCAGGAGTATTAGGCAACTCGGACGGATCTATATCCTCCAGATCCCGCCACACGAAACCATTAAATAAACTGCTGCATATACATGAAGGATCATCACTCTCACGATAAGATCTCCCCTCAATCGCAACACCATCGGAAGAAGACCTATGTTTCGTTTCCCTTAAAATTGACAGTAGCGTTCTTCCCAAACCACCACAAGAACAGGGTATCACCGTGAAATCAAGCCTTCTCAGAACGCTGTTCGTCTCATCACCACCAGAAAAGTCATACGGCGAAAGTTCTTGACCGTACTGGATGCGACATGCTTCGGAAATGATAAATTTGGGAGGATAATGCTTATCATTGTAAACAAGACAGTATTTCCTTGATGCTCTTTCCGGAGGAACCCGAATTCTACCCTCATCTATCGCCCTAAGTACCTCTAAAACACTCTCACGCTTCAGGTTTGATAACATATATCTCTTTTGAAGTTTAGAGTGCAATACCAACCCCTCCACATAACTTTCTCATCTTTAAGATGAAAAATACCTCATCTACAAGATCCCAAATCTCCATCACATCATCACCTCTCACCATGTACTGGCGAATTATTAGCTTAATTTCTATTTAAAGGCATCGGATCATAGAATACATAAAATGTACAAATCATATCACTCTATCGCATCAACTATCAATAATAACACCACTAATTATACTCTACTCTACACACCTACCTACTTTACCTATCCCACCTACCTACGCACATATGTACCATAACACAGCTCATCCATTCATTGCTAACAGCTCATCAACATCAAATTATGCCTAAAATAAATCGTTGAAAATAATATACGAACACAATAGGACTTTCCGCATGCGATAATCAGGCTATCCTTCATTAACTTGGATATTTCATGCCTCATAGAGAACTACGTTTACGGATACGGAATAGGCGAAGTCCTTATCAACAATGCAAACTCTCCTCGGTGAAATAGCAAAGAAAATCGATAAAACCGCTATAACAAAATGTAAAATTTGGGTGAATAGAAACTCCCTCTATCGGTTTTACTAAACCGCCAAAAATCAATACCCCGTCAAAATCCTATTTATTTTATTCCTGAAAAATTCAAACTCTAGTGACCTGAAATATGTACACACTGGTTCCTGGTCTCAGAAGCATGGACACTGAATGACATTGCCCGAAAAATCGGCAGCCTCGCCCATACTATACCAGAAATTATGAAATAGCCTCGACAACTCTTCAAGACTTTAAGAAGAGATGCATCAACAAGAGTAATACCGCTCTAAAAGTACTTACGTCTTAACTCGAGCGTTTTAATATAAGATAGACTACTTCCAGAATAACGTTAAAGTGGAAAAATGTCAGCATCATTGTTTATATTAGCTTTAAAATGACAAACCATAATAATTCAAAAATGATCGGAGAATTAAGGTCAGTTAAAAATCCTACGTCTAAAAGATAGGGTAGAGGCACGTTATCTATGGAGATAAGGAGTGACTGCCATGTCAAATAGGAATTTTTTCCTTAACGTTTTCGAAATAATAAGCGAAAATGGCGATAAATTGTTGTGTTATTTCATACCACAAGAAGTTCTTAACAGAATAGGATCAAGTCGCTACGCAGAAATAAAGTCTTCACTCCTCAACAAGGATCTTATCTATGCTTGGATTAATGCCGAGTATTTGGAATTTAAACCGGGGATTTATGTATTCTCCGAGGAGGCCCCTGAAGTCCCGTACGTAGAAGAAAATGTAATTAACGAAGTCCATATAGGTGCAAAGTCTTATATCAGCAGATTCCTATTAAGGCGATTAGTGGAAAAGAAGTTGCTGGAAAAGAAAGACGAACTAGGAATTTTATATGAAGGTACTAGATATGGAAGTCCCATATATTTACGTACGAATCCTATCTTCGTCTGGAAGTTAAAAAATCTACCAATTTACGAGTTTTATGAGGAATTTACATATAGAGTTGAGCATGTGCGAGAAATGAATACTGATAGGTTGTTTCTTTTAATCGATAGGTCTTTGAGGGTCACATCAAAAGTTTGCCTAAAAGATCTGCTATCTGCATTATCACTTGATGTAAACGTTCTAAGAAATGCATTGGTCGATATAAGAGTGCGAGTAAAGCAAAATGACAAATTTGCCATAGGAGTATTGAGTGATGTAAATATTGAGCAGAAAACCGCACATGTAAATTTTGGAACCTACGAACTGAAGGATGTGACGTTTGATAACATATTCTTGCCCGAGAACCCTCTATGGGCCACTCGCCTCTTTAAATTCGGAGGAGTTGAAAAACAATATGAACAAATGTTAAATAAATATGGCGAATTGACATTACGTACTACTTACGACCAAAGATTGCGTAGAAGAGTTAAGATGAAAGATGCTCCACGACGCTACTTTTCTCATCTTAAGGATCTAGTCAACACTATCTTTCAGAAAATCTTCCCAATAAAATTTCAAGACGTGACATACACTCTTTCAGATGAGCCCACTACCCTTAATGTAGAATATAGCTGGTGATCGCCATGAACATACGATTCCTGGATCCCACATCATTACAGCTGGTATTTAGAACGGGAGAAACACACCTCTTTCCTAGACGCGGACTTGAAAATTACGGTCCACATGAGTCTCCATCTGGCGAAAATATCACAATACGATTTGTATATCCAAAGAACTACCAAACTGTGGTTAATAAATTCAAAAATGTTCTAGAAAGCGGAGGAAATAGATTTCCAGGTTTCGAAAACGTATACCGCATTCCTATAGAATTATCGGACGATATTATGTTGGACCATACGGAGTATCGGGGAATCGAGTTACCTAAAAAATTGGCAAAAGCCGTTGAAGAGGATAAGGAAATTGCTAATAAACCTATATACGTAATTGTCGTTCACCCTTATCCTCGTTGGCAAAAAAGTAGCCCTTATTACGTATTTAAATCGCATCTCCTAAAATTTAAAATAATGTCACAAATGATTCGAACAGACGTACTACAGGGAAGAAATTTGGATGAAGTGGCCTATAATGTTGCTAACGCTATTTTCGCAAAAGCAGGAGGAAAGCCCTGGAAACTGTTCACTAAAATCCCAAGTTTCAGCGGAACTGCAGACCTCGTAATAATAATAGGATTCGGATTGACGAGAGTTCCTAGAGATCCGGCACAACGTATCTTTGATAGATACGCTGGATACGTCATAGTAATGAACGAAGAGGGACTCATGGACCATCTAAAAACTTTTGTTACTCAATACGAGAAAACCGTCATGCGAAGAAAACTAATAGAGTGCATTAGAGATGCACTTAATAGCGCACTAAGAGAACACGTCGAAAACATCGATGTGATCTTCCACTACTCCAGTAAGGAATTAAGTATAGAGGAGGAAAAATCCATAAAACAACTCTTAGAGCAGATATCCAAAGATCAATCCGTGAAAATGAATTACGCAATCATCAGGATAATCACGCACCCACTTTACAGAGTCTTCATGGACACAGACGATGGATACCCGCTCATGGCATCTTACGTAGAAATAGGAGACCGGTTACTACTAATTTACACGGTCGGAAAACTCTATGAAAAAATCACACCACTGGGAGTTCCCAGACCGATTTTAGTCTCCATCCGATCCTCTAATATCGACATCCAAGAAATCGATAAGGAGGTTTTCGTGTACTCGGTAATCGGTACCGCACGAATGAATTGGCGAAATACCGGCATCTTCAACAGAGAACCAACCACGATCAGATACGCGAGAGATATTGCATATATGGTGGCAAGCTTCAATGAGATAGTCAATCTAGATCCAGCATATCTTCCCGAGGAAATACCGTGGTTTTTATGACTACGTTAAGACATTGCTCCTCGTACAACCTGCTCTAATTCCTTCACCCGCGATCTATAATATTCTAATTCTTTCTCGAAATTATTGAGAAGATCTAAATAATTTATTTTGATTCTCTTGAGTAACCAATTAATAAAGTTTCTCAGCTCTAAGTTCTTGTAGTAAATATATGCACGAGTTACTGCGAAAATTAAGATAGCGATTAACGCTGCTATTGCCGATCTGATTAAAGTAGATGTTATTTGAAAGCTTTTTATGATCAAGGTCGTTATATGCGGTATTATAAGGTAGTAAGGTAATACGATGCTAAAAAACACAAAAATAGTTTCCTCGAAGAGCCTAAAGAGAAATAATTTTAATTGGCAAATCCTGATAGACCATTTAATCGCTTTATACTCTCTATAGGGATCTTTTGCAATAAATGCTTTAGGCGAAAAACCGTAATTGTGTAAAATTACCGTTAAAAATTTCTTCACTACATAAAGATATGCAAGACTGTAAAATGAAGGCCCCGAGAGTTCTACCTCCTCACCTATTGAATCATCATAATATGATACACTCTCCGTCATCATGTTCTTTAACCTCTGAATTATCGAGTATACCTTACTCGCGTCTATAACCTCTCTATTTAACTCAAGAGCTATGTCCGTCATTTCAGCGAAAAGTTCATCGGTGCACTTTACATCTCTAGGCAACATTTGAAGTATTCTATCAGATATCTCTTTGGATTTCATTCGAAATACCCTGCTGGCACGACAAAGTACTCTGTACAAAAAGTACTCCTCCCTCGTGACCACCCCTAAAGACAAGTACTTTTTCCTGTATTCTCTTAGTATAATGTCACATAACAACCCCGCCTCCCGGATGTAAACGCCCCTCTTGTCCACAAAATCCAGAAGCACATCCAGAGTTATTGCCGTATGTATAATATATGGAGATATGGATCGATACTTCCGCTCTAACTCTTCAACATACCTTTTTACATCACCACCTCTTACAGCAGACTCTAAAATCTTCGCTAGAAGCGCCGATAGCGTTTTTCTAACGGGCATCGACGATAATCTATCGATATTCCCGGATAAATAGCATAAAATTGCATACTCCGCCAAATGGTATCTTAAATAGGAATCCTCCAATTTTTTCGTAATGATATTGCGTATTCCCTCATCTAATCTCGTAAAATGCTCATACATTTGAAGAACACTGGTATTCGTCGGCGCCTCAACCCGCCCCGCAAGCATCTGTAACCACTGCTCATATAAACTTTGTGTTATTACTCCATAACAATACTACTACGAATATTATAAAAAGCGACCGCCATAATACTTTTACCTCCCGGCAACTGATCCCTTACTCTGCATGTTATCAACTCTAAAATGCAAAAACTTCACTTAAGAAAAAGGCTCCAATGATTATTGGAAATTCGCTTATATGTCTACCTTCTCTTAAACATTATGAAATTTTCCGGACCCCTCTAATACGAATGCATTATAAAATTTGGTCATTGAAACGCATAGGTAAAGTTTCAAATAAAATAGACAAAAAATCCCTAAAAAACATGCGGAAAATCCCTTACATTTCTGATACAAGAGTTTTGCTCTCAGTCTTCAGGCACACACATTCATACCCCTCACATTCAGTCCTTTCATCATCGATTTTCTCACAGTAAACATCAAACTCCCCTCTCTTTAAAAGTTCAAGAAGCTGCTTCTCTAACTCTTCAAATTCCCGCTTTATCTTTACGACTCCCCGCCTCCAGTATAAAATCCATGACCTCCGACCACCCTCATATACTCAGTATTAGTAACAGCTCACCTTCCTATTTAATTTGTAACTGTATGAACAGTAAAGTGGTCGCTATGGTCAGATGGCATAAACTCACAGAACTCGCAAGGAACAACTTTAAGGGAGTTCCTAAATGTCCTGGTGTCTATTTTATAAGAGTCCCCCGACCGATAGGGAGACTGGGCGGCCGAGATAAGTGCGGAATTCTATACGTAGGAGAAGGGGCAAGCCTCAGAGCGAGAATAAAGGCGTTCTGGGATAGTATAACGTTAAAGAGTAAAATTAGACATACGGCGGCGAAAACCTATATGATTTGCAGGGTATACGAAGTTGTAAAACCGGAGGAGTTAGAAGTTGCATGGGTGGAGTTAGAAAGCAAAGAAAAAGCGAACACCCAAGAATGGGCAGCATTCAACCTTTACGCACAGAAGTTTAAGGAACCGCCACCCCTCAACTTAGAACTGAGAAGAGAAACGTTCGCACGGGCGGGACTTTCCAAAGTCGGAATTTCATACGTTGCACCCAAACCTATTCCAAAAATTGAAGAATTACTCAAGGAAGTTGGAACTTTCTAAAAAAGCGCCATGATAAACGCAAAATCAGGCAAGTAGGAATTAAAAAATAAAGTGTCAGTTCCTACCCAAAAAACTCGGAACATTTGCCTCCATAAACTGATATACTACTCACGACTACTAAATTTGTGAGACGATAGAACCGACCTGATAATTTCGTGCGCTTTAACAACGTCATCCTCCGACTCTAACTCGCCAACCTCATCACGTATTCTCGATATAATATCGCTACTCTTGTTAACGAAAAGATCAACATCGTAAAGCCTCCAACTAGCATCCAAGTAAACAGGATACAACCTCTCAGCCTCCTCAGGATAATTCTTTACTAACCAGATGTACAATCGCCGCGCGGCAACTCTTGCATCCTTTGTTAGCATCTTTCGAATATTCTTGGGAACTAAAGGCTCTATGCATTTTTTTATGAAAGTCCTCGTTCCATACGTCGCCGGGAAGTTCTAACTGCTCAAAATAGCGTTCTCCTCCTAACAAATCTCTATATATTTCATTAAGATATTGGCTTACACTCCTGCAACTCGCAGAAACTAACCTATTAAGATACGGATAAATAATGTAATCTCTAATTGCCACCCATAATCTCTTACAGCCACCAACCTTTACTTTTTTAAAGTTTAAAGCAAGTTCTGTCTCCTTCGGCAAAATAAAATGCTCTCTCTCAGCATATTCATATAGATCCTCATCGACACACGCCTTCTCGTCATAAGTTAACATGTTTAATGCTGCCGCCATGAGTCTAATCCAGTTCTCTTCATTAATCATATCACACCTTTTGAGCATATTATCTATGTAAAGATTAAGCGTGCCTCCATGCTCACATAAAATTTCTATTGTCCTGGTAAGCAACCTTCCTGCATCTTTATGGTATCTGTGCGTGAACCTTAAACCTGTAAAGGGGTCCTCAACCCACTTCTCCTTAATATACCTTTTAGTGACATAGGATGCATTCTTGCTTTCGCAAATCTCACGTGCAATCGAATAAAATATTGGAAAATGTGCCCACACGAACTCGCTCTTCTCCTGATAACCAAAAATGCACGTCAGCCAATAAGCAGTCACAAGAACTCCAGATCCCTCATCCACAGCCATCAATACTCTCAAAAACTCATCATAACTCATATTCGTTGAAATGCTCAATTCAAATAAGTGATCAAATGTTTTCTTTCCCTCATCGCTTGCAAGCGGTGTGAATACTTCCTTATATTTGCTTCTTACAAACGCTTGATAGAGTCTCACTGCAAAATCAAATTCCCAACTTAACGCCGGAAATCTCTTCGATAAAACATTGTAAGCTAACGTCATTATCCTCATGATCCGCCAAGAATCTAAAAGCTTCCTAAGCCCCTCAGATAACCTCCCCAATACCATACCCCTTCTCATCCTCCAATTATAATATTCATTCATGAGGAATTTCCTTAAATAAATGTAAAGGGCTGTAAAGAATAAATAAACGTCTTAATTTGAATTTTTATGATGCATATCACAATCTTCTCATCGAAAATACTTGGATGGAAAAAGAATACCTAGGTAGGAGCATTATGTCTCTAAATCACACTATTGATAATATACTCAGAGACTTAAAGAGAGCTATAAGAGAATTCAAAATCGTAGTGTTTACCGGGTTCATTCTAGCATTTCTTCTTAGCATTATAGGGAATTTAGTTGTGTATATTACCACGTCATTCGCGTCAGATCGCATGCTAATAATGGCATTGATAATATTAACAATATTTTTTTCATTCGTTTTGACTGCTAAATTGTGGAGTTATGTAAAACCCGAATTATCTTGGAATTTTAAGGCTCTTACAATTCTTCTAGTAAATGTTGCTAAAGGAGAAATCTTATGGCCTCCTTCAATCCATTACTTGCCACAGACCCTTGCATATGAAGTATTTGAGGCGCTTAATAAAAGAGGTCTCATAAATAAAAAGGATCTGCAACAACTACCAGACATAAGAACTAACGAGAGACATGTACTGACAAATCTTATGGAATACATATTGATCAAGGGTCTCAGTCATATAGCCTCGGATCTATCATACAAATCTTTTTACGAAATGAAAGTTAAAGAATACAAAGAGCAAGACCTTATTGAAATGTTCGAGAACAATGATATATTAATAAACGTACTCCAAATGACGCCTGAGCAAGTAACAGAGCACGGTTTGCCTCAAATGACTATTACGCTACCAGAAAAATTTCGATTAATTGTAATTAATCGAACATCGGATAGCATAGATATCGAAATCATAAAGTAAATATTGTAGCCTTGTACTTGATCTGCGCCTCTCGGGTTATGGAAAATTATCTTCAATAAGAGCAGGACCCGCACCAGAAATCATGGGTATGCCTATAGACACCACAGCAAATCAATTGATGTATATAAAGCAACTAATCGAAACGGCCAGAGTCGCATATGTTCTTAATATCAAGTTGACAGTGAACGAATATAGGCTAATACTTAGTTCTAGCAAAGCTTTACCTTACATAGAATACGCAGCAAATCTCGCTAAATCGCTCGTGGAATTCTTCGATTGGGAAATGTGCGCTATGAGGGCTAAAAGAGAAAGAGAATCATATCTTTACGAAACAGTAAAAACTATCGAAAAAGGAATCGAGAGCTTGGAAAGAGAACTGGAAGAATTAAAAGAGTTGGTAAAAAGTAAAATATCTCCTTAAAATCTCTCAATTATGCGCTTAGATTCGTTTCAAACGGTTCTCCTTTAAACCATTAAAGCTGAAGTCGACACTTTTACATTAGCTGTTATGAAAAATCGTACATTGGCAGACGAAACCTTTTCAGAAAAATAAAGGAATATCATCGTGTAAAGGAGCAACGTGTAAAGCATGAATATTGAATTAATTCGAGGAACATTCTCCGATATTAGAAGTCGTGCTTCCTTAACAGATCGGAGGTGTTTTTTGGTGTCCAAATTATGTGCCAAAAATGGGAAATTAGATTACCTTTTAACGATAATCGGAATAATACTTCCGGGACTCCTCTCTTTTGCCTTTGCCCTATGTAAGAATGGCAGGGAAATGATCCTGTTTTTCAAAAAACTACTCCTCACGGATCAGAACATACTCTTCGATATGACAATTTTAACACTCGGATGTGCAATTGTCCTCGTCCTCACAATCTACCAAATCGTTGAGAGAGAAGTCCTCGGAGCATATGAAAGACTATCAAAAATACAGAACTGTAATGGCGCTAATGTCAAAAAGGATTCGGTTATTGAGGCTCAAAAGAAAGTAATAAGGATACTCGGGACTTGTAAAATATCCAGATTTGTACTCATACGACTGCCAGGTGCCACCGTGTTCTGGATGATAATTAGTATACTTGTAACCCCAACCTGTGACATGTGTGTGGAGATGTGGGTCGCTCTACTTCTTATCTTCCTAATTTTGCTTATAATAGGAACTTTAATAGTGTTCTGCGCACTTGCAAGATTCCCGGAAAGCTCATACTTTGCATGGCTACTAGGCCATAAAAATTACTAAAACAGGCTCTACAAACCTCACAAAAAGCGGAACTGAGATTAACATAGAAAATGTAACAATGTTCATTAACAAGGCGATAATATATTCCAGCATTGCAGAGTATGAGCGGCAATGGTCAACTCCAACGAATCAAATATAATTTTTACCCCTGAGAATTTCTGAGTTCTTTAAAAAAATATTAGGGAGCAAAACTTCCATAAGGGCTTACCAATTAGGCCTACTGATCGTTCTGACCCATTTGTAATAAACCATAGCAAGTCCCGTATAGGCGGTTAACCGAAAATATCGGTTTTTACTTTAAAGGGCGATTTTATATTCAGTAGACTCCTATGAGCATGTGTACATTTTTTAATATCATTCGTTCCTGAAATGGAATCATAATTAAGTTTAAAATGACCTCCTCATACCTTTGAATGGAAAACTCCTGACAACGCCAAAACGCCAATTTTCTAGACTCATTGAAATTATAGGCCTAAAGCAAGCACATCCGGACAATAAATAGTTATTAGGTGGTGTGGTCATAATAGGGGAGGTACTAAGAAATGGGAGGTAAAGAAACTGTAAACTTGGAACAATTTATGCCTACATTAAAAGGCACGTCTAGAAAGCTGACTCGAGAAGAACTGAACTCCCTTGTTGATAAGGCTGCAGACCTCATAAGAACAGCAGTCGATTACAAGTTCATTCTCGTTTTACTCTTCTTAAAAAGATTAAATGATGTGTGGAAGAGCGAAAAGAAACAAATAAAAGAAAAATTAATAAAGGAAATCGGATTGGACGAAAAGGAAGCCGAAGAAGAAGCCGAAAAAGAGGTTTATCACACATTTAACATACCAAGAGAATGCCTCTGGGACGAAATAATAAAAGATGTGAAAAAGCTACCTGAGAGACTTGCAACAAGTATAAGTCAAATAGCCAAGTTGAATAAAGAACTTCAAGGCGTAATCGACAGAGTGGACTTCCTAGAATTTGCAAGAAATCAGGAAAATAGGGAACTTCTAAGGCGATTAGTCGAACTCTTTAACAAATATGACTTAAGTAATGAGAACGTTTCTCCGGACGTTCTTGGAGATGCATATGAACATATACTGATGAAATTTGCCCCTGAAAAGGCAAAGGAAGGAGAAATATACACGCCAAGGGAAGTAATAAAACTACTAGTCAATATTTTGGACCCTAAACCGGGAGAAAGCGTTTATGATCCCTGCTGCGGCTCAGGTGGCATGTTAATACTCTCTTACATGCATGTAGCAGAAAAATACGGAGAGGACGAGGCCAGAAGGCTCTTTCTATATGGTCAAGAGAGAAATCCAACAATTTACGCCATTTGCCAAATGAATCTAATACTCCACGATATTAAAAACGCAAATCTGGAGTGTGGAGATACACTTGACCATCCAAGATTCAAAGATAACGGCAAATTGAAGCAATTTGATATCGTTATTGCAAACCCTCCGTGGAATCAAGATGGTTATGATGAAGATAGGCTCAAAAAAGCTGATTTTAAAGAAAGATTCTGCTTTGGCTATCCACCTAAAAATACCGCCGATTGGGCATGGATCCAGCATATGCTTGCGTCTGCAAAAGATAATGGAAGAGTTGGAGTTGTAATAGATAATGGATGCCTGTTTAGAGGAGGACGAGAGAAAACCATTAGAAGAAGAATAATAGAGAAGGACTGGGTCGAGTGTGCCATTCTTCTGCCAGAAAAACTCTTTTACAATACTGGTGCGCCTGGAGCTATTATCATTTTTAATAAGAACAAACCTCCGGAGAGAAGGAATAAGATACTCTTCATTAATGCCTCCAACGAGTACATTCCCCATCCTTCTATCAGAAGATTAAACTCACTATCAGACGAAAACATAAGGAAAATCGTAGATGCCTATAGAAAATTCGCCGATATACCCGGATTTTCTAGAGTGGTAGACACAAAAGAAATTAAGGACAACGATTATAACTTAAACGTAACACTCTACGTAATGCCAATTGAAGAAGAAGAACCAATAGACATAGCTTTGGAGTTTTCTGAGTTAAGGAGGCTAGAAATAAAGCGTCAAGAAATCGAAAGAAAGTTGGAGAAGTATATTTCACAAATAATTCAATTAATAGGTGAATCTAATGAAAAGTAGTTTGAACATAACATTTTACAAAGAAGAAAAATTCAAAGAAACACCAATCGGCAAAATTCCAGAAGACTGGGAAGTTGTAAGACTTGGGAGTAACAAAGTTTCTGTTCTTATAAAATCTGGTAGCACTCCATCAAAGAAAGTAAAAGATTACTGGAATGGTAATATACCATTTGTAACACAGTCGGATATGACAAAAGTAGAACGATATTTGTATAATACTTCCGAAAAAATAACCGAGTTGGGATTAAAAAGTTCTAATTTACTTCTTGTGCCAGAGAATTCTATCCTATTATCGATGTATGGGACTATCGGAAAAGTTGTAATAAATAAAGTACCTGTAGCCGTTAGCCAAAATATAGCTGCAATAATACCAAATAGGAAAGAGGTCGATGAAGAATATTTATATTACACTCTTCAGAAATACTCTTCTCAGTTTAAAAGACGAGCCAAGATTATTACTTTAAAGCATTTAGATATAAAAATAGTTAAAAGTACGCTTGTTCCACTCCCTCCTTTGGAGGAGCAAAAAGCCATAGCTTATATTCTCTCAACGGTTGATGAAGCACTTCAGAAAACAAATGAAATTATCGAGAAGACTGAGAGGTTAAAGAAAGGGCTTATGCAGGAGCTTTTAACGAAGGGAATGACTTTAGGTTTCATGTTTGACACCAACATTTTTGATAAAATACTTGATGGGAAGGTAGAACTGCCTAAGGGCTTGCCATATTATGTTACTCACATACAATACGATGAAATCTTAAACATGCCCGAGAGTAAAAGGGAAAGAAGGGAGAAATTGATTAAGACGTTCAGAAAAGTCCCAAAGGAGATTATTCCCACAGAGGGTGCTGTTGTAGGTGTATCTAGGGTCGATATGGCTAAACTTATGGCAAAGGATGATGCAGAACTATTCCACAAGATGCTGAAAAGGCTTAAAGAATTAGATGAGAGAGCCGGTAAAACAAAATCTCTCGAGAATCGGGTGAGAGATATCCTAATAGCGTTGACTTGCCTTAAGAACTGCCTAACTTTAATCACAAATGATAAGAACCTGAAGAAACTTGCACAAGAATTCCAGTGTCCAGCTATAACGTTTGAGCAATTCCTAAGAGGGATACGGAGAGAGTTTAAGGATACAGAAATTGGAAAAATTCCGAAGGAGTGGAAAGTTGTTAAATTAAAGGATGTTATTCTCGAAATAAAAAAGGGTTTTGCATGCGGTAAAAGAGACGAAAATGGAATATTACAATTGAGGATGGATAACATAGATCCAGAAGGATGGATAAATACCAATGCAGGTGTTAAAGTCCCCATTCCTAAGAATGTAGATGATTATATTCTTCGCCCAGGAGATATACTTTTTAATAACACTAATAGCGTGGACTTAATAGGTAAGACCGCCATTTTCAGAGGTGAATTCCGTAAATGTGTATATAGCAATCATATTACAAGAATTAGAGTTAACCCTAGTATAGTTCTTCCCGAGTGGATTTTGTACACGTTTATTAGGAAATGGCACCTCGGCTTCTTCAAGGCGATATGTCATCGCCATGTACATCAGGCTGGAATAAACGATAATGATTTACTTAACATAAGAATTTCTCTTCCATCCTTGGATGAGCAAAACGAAATTATTAAAATTCTATCAACAGTAGATAAAAAGCTTAAAATTGAAAAGAAGAGAAAAGAAAAGCTAGAACGAATAAAGAAAGCTTTTATGGACTTATTACTAACGGGGAAAATTAGGGTGAGATGCACAGATGAAAAGCAGTAAGTATGTTCGATTTAGAACGGAAGAAGATTTGTTAAAATCATGCCTTCGTTCTTTATCTTACTCTTATGGTGTTTATCCTAAAGTATCAGCAATTGGTGGAAAGAAAATAAACCCCGACATTGACATATTACAGATTGAGAAAACCTCTCAAAATAGATTTCGGTTAATAGGCTACGAGATAAAATTAATGAAATTTAACAAAAAGAGTAAGGGATTAAGTTGGAACAGTTTTTACAGCGGAATTGGTCAGGCACTTTTATACCTTAAAAACGGAGTTCACCGTGCAGTTTTAGTTTTGGGTTTTCATGAAAACATTCCTAATGATGACTTAATCGAAGATTTTTATGATTGGATGTATAGAAATAGAGATGTGTTGAAGAGCATTCTTGGAAGTTACATTTCTATTGGTCTATATCTCTATGAGGGGGCACCTATATCTCTGATAATTGAAGCAGATTGTGATTTTTATTCACCCAATGAGGAAATAAGGCTTTTATCGGAAGAATTATTACACGGAAAATTTTCTTACGATAAAAGACTTAAGGGTGGTTAAGGTTGTCCTACACGGAGAGGGGGACCGTTGAAAATTTCATCATTAAAGAACTTCAAAAGCTCGGATGGACATACGTAGATCCAAAAGCTATGAGAGAAAGGCGAAAATACGATTTTGAGGAGCCTTTGGTAATTGAGGATTTAAAGAAGGCCATAAGAAGGATAAATGATGTAAAGTTGACAGATACAGACATAGATTTTATAATCATATCGTTAAGGACGATTCCTGAAAATGTGGAGGGAATTAAAAGGTTTTTGGATATTCTTAGAAACGGTTTAGTGGTTCCGCTTCAAGAGGAGGGCGAGGAGAGGGTTATAAGGTTAATAGATTTTGAGAACTTGGAGAATAACGATTTTGTAGTAACAAACCAGTATAGGGTTGAAGGAATAAAAGGTGCCATCAGGGCCGATATAGTTCTTTTGGTTAATGGCATTCCGCTTGTACTTATCGAATGTAAGAGTCCGGTAAGGGAGGAGGTTGACTGGACGGATGCTTATAAGCAGATCAAGAGGTATGAGGAGGAGGTTCCTCAGCTTTTCAAGTATGTTCAATTCTCAATAGCGACCGATGGCATAAAGGCCTATTATTTTCCTAATGCTTTTAACGAGGAAGGGAAAGATTATTTGAGTGTATGGAAGGATCCTTATCCGTACAAGAAAGAGGATTTCGGGGATGATATTCTTAAGATTACCATTTATGGCCTTTTAAGCAGGTCTAACCTTCTGGATCTGATCGAGAATTTCATTTTTGTTAAGAGAGAAAGGGATAGGTTGACAAAGATAATGGCCAGGTATATGCAGTTCAGGGCTGCGAATAAGATCTTTGAGAGAGTAATAAACAGGTTAAAAGGGAAAGAAGATAAGAAATTTGGACTAATCTGGCACTGGCAGGGTTCTGGAAAGACGTATACTATGGCTTTTGCTGCATGGAAGCTTCATCGGTGTTTAGAGGCCGAAAATCCGAGCATTTTTGTGATGGTCGATAGAAAGGATTTGGAGGAGCAGATAGAAAAGGATTTTGCATTTATTGGAGTTCCTCTGGAGAAGATTTCTTCCATTAAAGAGTTAGTGGATATTCTGAGATGGGGCAGAGAGGGGAAGCGGGGAATTTTCTTAGTAACTATTGAAAAATTTAGCCCGAAAGAGTTTCAAAAGCTTGAGAGCAAGACGGGCAGAATAGTAATTAAGAGGAAGAATGTAGTCGTTCTGGCCGATGAAGTTCACAGGACTCACTATGGGAAGTTTGCCACGCTAATGCGTAGCGTTTTTGCGGAAGCATCTATTTTTGGTTTTACAGGTACTCCTCTCTCTAAGAGGGAAAGAAACACTTTTCAAAAGTTCTGTCCCCCTGGAGAGCTCTACTTAGATAGATATTCCATGTTAGACTCTCTAAAAGACGGTTTTACAATTCCGTTATCATATCAAGCAAAGTTACCGGAATATCATTTAAACAGGGAGCAACTTGACATACTCACAAGGTTTGAGGAAGAAGAAATAACGCCAGAGGAGAAAAGGGAGCTTAAGAGAAAGGTGAAAGTACTAAGGGTTCTGGTTAAGAAGCCAGATAGAATAAAGGCGATAGCGAAGAGTATAGCTGAACATTTTAAAGATGTTGTAGAGCCCACGGGATTAAAAGCGATGGTAGTCACGATAGACAGGGAAGCGTGTGTTTTGTACAAGAATGCGCTTGACGAGTTTCTTCCTTCCGAGTATTCAGAAATTGTGATGACTTTTAGTTCGGGTGATAGGAAGATTATAAGGGATTATTTTGAGAAGTTACAGCAGAAATACGGTACAAAAGACGTAAAGATGATTCATAGGATGATAGTTGATGACTTTAAAACGAAGGAGTATCCTAAGATTCTTATTGTTACTGATATGTTAATTACGGGGTTTGATGCTCCAAACCTTTGGGTCATGTATTTAGATAAGCCGTTAAGGGAGCATAGAATTTTGCAAACAATTGCAAGGACTAACAGGCCGTTTCCAAATAAAAAGTTTGGACTGATAGTTGATTATATTGGCATACTAAGGGATTTGGAGAAGGCGTTTGAGAAGTTCGAGAAAAGCGATGTTAATGAGTTAAAGATTGTTATAAGAGATCTAAGCGAGGAGAGAGAGTTATTTAAAAAGTTGCTGGGGGATGCACTACGGATTTTTGATGGTGTTAAAAGAGAAGATACACGCGAAAGCTTGGAACAGGCTTTAGATATTCTCGTAGACCCGGAAGTTGCGAAGAAGTTTAAAGAAACGATGAGGGCCCTTATGAGGCTTTATGAAATGCTTTCTGGGGAACCATTTCTTAGAGATTATTTATGGGACTACACTTGGCTTACTAAAGTTTACGTGGCTTATCACAAAAAGTTTGAGAAGGCAAACATAGACGAATTGAGGATAGAGGAAATTTCCAAGAAAACCGTTCAATTGATTCAACAATCAATTGATGTAAGTAAGATAGAGGAGGAGTATCCGACGATAAGCATAGATAAGAATTACGTTGAGACTCTTAGGAGAAGTACGCCTAAAACCGTAGGAGCTGCTATAGATATCATAACTAATATACAGCATGAGATAAAAGCACACTCAGCATCACCGATTTTAAGAAGTTTACGTGAAGAACTTGAAAGAACGTATGAAGAGCTGAGGCGGCGAAAGACAGTAACTGAGGAGACGGTTAAGAAAATTTTAGGTTTAGCGGAGAGGATCGTAGAGTGGAAGAGAGAAGAAAAAGAGATAGGTAAAGATAGATATCCTATTTATGAGGCGATAAAAAGTGTCTTGCCGAATATTGAAAAACATAGGATTATTTCCTTCATAGATATCCTCCTATCGCGTTTAAAGGAGAAAAAGTTGCTATTTCCTGGGTGGCAAGAGCAGAGAGAGGTTAGACGTAAGGTTAAGGGTGAGATAAGGCTCTTGTTATTATCCAAGTTTAAAGATAAAAGAGATAAAATAGATGAGTTGATGGAAGGAATATTTAGAGCCTTGGGTGAGATTGAGTGAATAAGATATTAGTGCTTGGTGAATATCTTGAGGTTATAGAACGTGGGTCGGATAGGGATTCTGTCGAAATAAGAGACGGTCGAATTCTAATAAATAGGTACAAAAAGTCAGCAGAGGATTTAATTAAGGAATTTCTAGCCGAGTATCTCTATAATACACTCTTTGAGATATATGATGAGATAAAAAGGGAAGGAAAAGTAGAGGTACTGGGGACTTTGGACTTTGAGGTTGTAGAACGTATAGATAATAAGGAGCAAAGAATTGCGAAACTTAAAGGTGATAAAATACTGGTAAAAATAAATGCTGTGATATTACCCAAACCTGCCTTGAAATATATAATAGCCCATGAAATGGCACATATTTTCGCAAAAAAGCATACAAAGAAATTCTGGGAAATCGTTAAAAAGATATATCCCGATTTTGAAACGGGTCGCGAAATTCTCTTTAAATATGAAAAATATCTAAAGAAACCTCTCATTATACAATTCTCCTTAAAATAGTACTTCTGAAACCTTCTGAGGAATGGACATTTATGGTCTATTACACCATCCACGTCACCTCCCACCCTGCGGCGAAACGCGCACCGGCGGGCGACCGTAATACGGTATGGCGGGCACAATCCTAAGCAGTGTCATGCAAACCCCCAAACACCAGCCGGGGGCGGCCCGCATCTGCCGCCTACTCGAAGAAGAGCCAAACCGAGCGCTTCAAGAAAACACGTGTAGCTCGTCGGGGCCGAATCGCATCGCGAAATCAGGTAAACGTATAAAAGGTAAATGACCGCGGAAACAAGTAACAAAAACCATCTAAGCACAAC
>Ga0180301_10000938_pt1 | contig 22849 bp, 20 predicted proteins | sample GuaBasSediGuay16_FD_121797 | JGI IMG/M metagenome (GOLD analysis project Ga0180301, IMG submission 121797) | Subseafloor sediment microbial communities from Guaymas Basin, Gulf of California, Mexico - Guay16, Core 4569-2, 12-15 cm | ecosystem: Environmental > Aquatic > Marine > Hydrothermal...
ATGTAGAGCAGGGTACGTAAACCACTGTTATCTGTTAAACGACCCTGCCGACTTGGAGTTTGGGGAGCTTGGCTTCACGCACGATGGAGCCATGGCAGAATATGTTGTTGTCAAGGAGAAGTACACTTGGAAGATCGATAGCCTGGTGGAAAGATACGGCAATGAGGAGAAAGCCTTTGAAGCCGGTAGCCTAGTGGAGCCCACCAGCGTCGCCTACCATGCGATATTCAACAGGGCTGGCGGCTTTAAGCCGGGATCCTATATAGTGGTTTGGGGTGCTGGTCCCATCGGACTCGCTGCCATCTCATTAGCTAAGGCTGCTGGAGCCGGGAAAATCATTTCATTTGAAATAAGCCCTGTTAGGATCGAGTTAGCCAAGAAGGTTGGCGCCGACTACGTATTTAATCCAAGGGAGCTCTCGAAGAGCGGGATTGAACCTTGGGAGAAGATAATGGACGTTACCGGCGGCGAAGGCGCCGACATGCATGTGGAGGCTGCTGGCGCCCCCCAACATACACTACCGCAGATGCTGAAGAGCCTGGCGGTCGGTGCTAAGATCGCCTGGATAGGACGCGCCCCAAAAGAGGTGCCAATATACCTGGAGGTATTGCAGGTTAGAAGAGCCCAGGTTTTCGGTAGCCAGGGACATTCAGGCTGGAGGACATTTGGAAACGTTATAAGGCTCATGGCGGCCGGCAGGATCGATATGACTCGGATAATCACTTCGAAGTTTAAGCTTGACGACGTAGAGAAGGCATTTGAACGTGCCCATAAAAGGATTGATGGAAAAATAACGATCAAGCCTTAGGAGGTGTCAAGTAAATGGAATACGAGTCTAGGTTTGCCCGTCCCGTGTACAACAAGTTTGGTGAAAAAATATACTTCGACCAAATGACCATGGCAGAAATCCTGGAAAGAGTCAAGAAAAACGACATCATTATGGTGCCATGCGGGTCCATTGAAAGCCATGGCTTAGCACAGGCTACTGGCGAAGATACTCTTATAGGTACTTACATAGCTGAAAGAGTTGCATTTGAAACCGGTATAACGGTGGCCCCCCCAATATTTTACGGCAGCCATCCGAGCCACCACTACGGCATGCCAGGTACAATTCCAATAAAGAAGGAGGCCTACATCGATTATGTCGTCAGCGTAGTAAAATGGTTAAGTAACACGGGTTTCAAGAAGATCATATTATTCAACAGTCACGGACAAGAGTACGTTCTCCCGATAGCAAAAGATAAGGCGATCATAGATGAAGGCGTACACGCCCTGATTATGGTCACCTCATGGTGGGCTTGGGTCAGAGACCTCCTTCAAGTGGGACGCGAGCTAAAGCCAGGCGTCAGGTTGGAAACCCCATTTATCCATGCCGACGAGCTCGAGGCAAGCGTCTTATGGTACGTCGCCCCTAAACTCGTGGACGTCGAGAAACTAAAGGAATCAGATGCCGAAAAAATGGTGGGGGTAATCCCCGACAAATGGGTTGACAAGGCTGGTAACGTCTACAGCAGACCCTTCTCCTGGTTTGATGTAAGCCACTACATGGAGATACATCATTATCCGAAGGGAAGCGTAGGATACCCGAGTAAAGCCAGCAAAGAAAAGGGTGAAGTAATAGTAGAGGAAGCCATTAAAAGAATAATCGAGTTCGTCGAGTGGCTTAAAGAAAAATATCCACCAGGCGTTGTACCAAAAGTATGGCCGGAACCCGGAGACTTCAAATACTGAAACTACCCTAATACCCTAATAACCTCTTTTTTCGATCTAACGGATACTACTGTCTATCGAGGCTATTCTGAATTTTCCCGCCTGGGTTCACTAAATTTTTTCTTGCCCTTTTTAGAATGCTTTGAGTATTAGAAGACGCATTATTAATGTCATAGGCGCTAGGAAATGTTAGGGTAAGGACTAACTATTTTGTCACGGAGGATTGGAACAGGTAGTCGAAGAGATAATTTAAGAAATGAGAGCTAAGCTATCTAAGTTATAGTTAGCAGTGATCTGTTTCTTTAAATTACTCTACTAAATTTATGTAAATTCACGGTGATATCTACAGGCTACACTGCAAGCTAGTAAATATGGCAATAATCCCAGCCAAACTAGCGAAAAGTAGCAATCAAGAAAGGAATGAAGATTAAATTTCGCAAAACTGATGTCCTCCAACCTTATTAAAACTCTTTAGGGTAAGATATATAAAGCTTATTATATGGTAATATTTTTAGGTGTTACTAATGGGTAGTATGGTGACGTACTCGGTAAAGCTACCTAGAGAACTGAGGGAGAGAATGAAAGAAATAGGTGTCGACTGGGCTGAATTCATCAGAGAGACGATTAAAGCAAAAATCGAAGAGGAAGAGAGAAGAAAATCCTCTGAAAAACTAGACCTTATCAGAGCGAAAGCAGGAAAGGTGTCAACCGATGAAATCCTATTATGGCTCAGAGAAGACAGACAACGCTAGACAAATCCTAGTTCTAGACGCCAGCGTCGTAGCTAAATGGATTTTACCGGGCGAACCCTGGGAGCATCAAGCGCTGAAACTCAAGGATAAATTAGTGAAAGGGGAAATAGAAGTACACGAACCCATGCTACTGGCTTATGAGCTTGCAAATCTTCTCCTCAAAGCAGTTAAAAGGAAGAGGATACGCTTGGAGGATGCAGCTTCAGCCTTAGAACTACTAGAAAAGCTGGGATTAAAACTACATGAAACCAGTCTAAAAGAAGCGGCCTACCTCCTCAAAAAAGCCAAAACCCTCAACTTAACAGCCTACGACGTGGCGTATATTCAGTTAGCTGAAAAACTTAAAGCTATACTCGTATCCGCCGACCAGGAACTATGCTTAAAAGCCAGCAACACAGTAATAACCAAACATTTAAAATTTTTAAACTAGAAAAATATAAAAAATACAATTATTTTGTTTTGGTCTTCTGCATTAGTGAAAATAAGACTATACTGCGCGTTCCGGGAGTCCCGGAACCCTCCTACGGTACTTTGTCTATAAAAAACCTGTACCTCTTATCTCTGCGGGTTAAACATAGGATGTAGTCGGTCTCGCTCTTCTCTCTGGAGCAGAGGAGGACTCTGTGGTAATCCACTGATGGCATGTGCTCGAAGAACTGTTGAGCCATGACGAGGTGCGCTACCACTATGCTCTCGACAAGCCTTCCCTTGAAGTCCAGTTTTCAAGTAGCTTCCTAGAGGTGGCCAAGGGATTTTCATCGCTAGATATGTAGCTTCTGAGGGCGTGTGAAAGTTCCTACCACAGACACAAAAAGCTATAGTCTTAAATAGAATGATGCAATGGCGACAAACAGGGGATCGACAGATTCACCACACAACGTCAAGGAAATGTGGAGCAAGCTACTCGAACTACCGGAAAAGCTAAAGATGTAGTTCTATGTCCGCTCAAGTAGCTTTAGTTTACGGATTCTTTCTTTAGCTTCTAGGTAGAGTTCTACGGGTATCCTGAAACCGCTTGCTACTAATCTATCTAAAACTTTTAGGGCCTCTTTTACGGTCACAAACCCCTTCGTTGCCGCAACTATCACTACGTAAAGTGTTCCGTGAACTTCTAGCCTTAGGGTGCGGGCAACCAGCCTAGCAATTCTATCATCTAGGAGGACGTGACAGGGTCTATGGTACAGGGCGAGCGCTAGGACTTCAGCTTCGCCCCTGTGGAGCATGGGGACTAGCTTCAGAATCCTATCCACGTTTTTGCTATGCGCTTTCTCCACCCTTATAGAGCCTTTTTCAATAGCCGCCTTAACAAGCTCGGCATCCCTATAGCCTTTTTCGAGCCCTGCTACCACCACCTCCCTGTAAACTGCTTCCGGGATTAGGATTTCCCCATACACACTGGAAAGAAGGTGTAGGGCGCTAGCTTTAGCAAGATATATGAGCGGAGTAGAGTTAGCTACCGCCTTCACCTAGAGCCGCCCTCAAATCCTCCTCCAGCTCCTCTAAACCGTACTGGAGCTCGACGCCCCGCTTCTCCAGCTCCTCTATCATTTCCCAGAGACTCAGCCCCGCTAGCTCAGCGGCCTTCCACAAAGTAACCTTACCCTCCCTGTAGAGGCGAAGAGCCGTCTCCACCCGCTTCTCCTTAACCCCTTTAATCAAAATCTCCCTAACGATCTCTGCCTTATCTCTCCCCTCAAGCTTGGCCAATTCCTCAAGTCCTTTTCTAACTTCCTTCGGAACCCTGACCGAAAGTACCTCCAAATGTTCCACCTCGTATACAATCGTATACCCATGATATAAAGATTCCTCCTCACCCCCCTCAGGTGTAGATGCGACCAGCCTTGATGTCTCCGAGAGCCTTTTCGATTTTTTCAGAGTCTCCTCTGAAAGCTTTTCCTGATTTATCCTCGCTTCGACGGGGCTTTTTTTACCATCTTTTCCTTCCTTCTTATCCTCCACCATCATTTCTTTCTATTAATTCTTACTTGTAGTTTCTTTTAATTACTCAACTAACACCCCGATAGTTGCTTTCGCCCTCGATAGTTTTTCAGTTCTGAGCCCAAGTAAAAATAGTGAAAGTTTATAAGGGACAGGGGTGTTACTTAGTGACAGGGGTGTCTCTCATGCTTTTTGACCCTAGACCCAAAGATAGAAAGAGTGAGCTGTTTGATAGAGAAAAGGAGCTGGAATCCCTCTCTAGGTACGCGTCCTTAGGTTCCCCCATTATCCTGTGCTTGGGTATAAGGAGGATCGGTAAAACCTCGGTGTTAAAAGTTTTTCTTGGTGAAAGCGAGTATCCGAGCATATATATTGATGCTAGGAGACTGGCCGAGGTGGGCTACTCTAAGCAGGGTTTTTACAGGCTACTCTCTGAGGAATTCACAAGAATAGGGGGGAGGTTTACCAGAGTTGTTGAGTATCTAAAGAGCATTAAAGGCGTTAGCGTCGCTGGGCACGGTGTGGAGTTTAATTGGCGCAACAGAGAACCGTCCTTCTCGTTAATTCTTACGAAGATGGACGAGTACTCCAGAGATCATGAAACAACGTTTATCGTTGCCGTTGATGAAGCCCAATACCTGCGGTTCCTGAAAGGCTACAGAAAGATAGATTTCAGGCAGATTATGGCGTACAGCTACGATAATTTGAGGAGAGTAAAATTCATATTAGCAGGCTCCGAGATGGGTTTGCTGTACAGATTCCTCGGCTTCAGCGACCCTTCAAGCCCTCTATATGGGAGAGTTAGAGACGAGGTGGTTATCGAGAGGTTTTCTAGGGAAAAATCAATTGAGTTTCTAGAGCGTGGATTTAGCGAGACCAGTGTGAGTGTTTCAAGAAACCTATTAGAGAAAGTCGTCGATACGCTCGACGGTATTCCGGGGTGGCTAACGTACTTTGGATACAGGTTTCTACAACAAGGTAGGTACAATGTTATTGAACGCATACTAAATGAAGCAGTAAATACTGCTTTAAACGAGATTAGAAAGCTTGACCACTACTCACCCCTATATCTCCACATACTGAGGGCGATAGCACTAGGTTTCGATAGCTGGAGTAGTATAAAGAAAGCTGTAGAGGCATGGATAGGTAGACCAATACAGTCGAGAACACTAAGTAGGCTCTTAAATAATTTGGTAGACATGAGTATCATAGGAAAAGCTAACGATATATATGTATTTCTTGACCCAATATATGAAAAAGCTTCGAAACAACTATGAAAATCAACTCGACTGTGTTCTTGTTAGACGACATAACCTTCAATTATTTAACAAGGAGAAAATCTTAAAACCCAGAAGATTTCTCAAGGTACACTTTATATTTAATTAAAATTCTTTTTAACATGGGAGCGTACTCTTTAGTAGCTGTAATGGTTCTACTGCTCGTCAGCATAGCATTAGCCTAGTAATAGCCTTAAGAGGACTCAGAAAGATACAGTATGATACAGAAAGCTGCAAACTAAAGTTTCACCTCCTTCTCCTTAGGGTTTTATAAATCTTGTCAGCAAGTCTAAGGATTAGTTGACAAATAGTCAAACCATGAATGACTATAACTAAATGCTTTTAGTCCTCTGTTGACTCCCCCGGTGAAATTGAAGAGCTGTTCATGAAAAATGTCAGTTCATGAATGGTTCTTCATGTTTTGTCCGAACTCGGCAAAATCATCATCGTTATTGGAGGGGTTATTCTGCTTTATAAACTCTTGTGTTGTTGAGGGGGAAATTTTGGTGTCTGTTGTAGAATACTTTATATTTGCTCGTTTTATTTCTCGGGTATGGGTAGCAGTGGTAATATATTGGTTGAAATCTTCGTAGTGTTTCTTCTGATAATTTTTTCGCCTGTTTTGTCGAGGTTGTTTAAGATACCGGTGATTGTCGTCGAGATTTTGCTGGGGATCCTGCTTGGCCCAAGTTTTCTAGGCTTGCTTGAGGAGGTTCCATGGCTTTCGGCCATGGCGTTGATCGGTTTCATATACCTGATGTTCGTGGTTGGCTTGGAGATTGAAGTTGGTTTTCTCAAGGCAAAGTTTCTAAACGTCGTGGCTATGGCTTTGGGATCTTTTTTGACGCCACTGGTCTTAGGTTATCTTGTTGCACTCCACTATGAACTTCCGCCGGAATTCATTGGGGTGGCTTTATCGACGACATCGATGGGTATAGTGTTGCCTACGGTGAAGGAGTTTTCCCATAGAACCGAGGTAGCCCAGATACTCTTGGGGGCAGCAGTTCTGGTAGATGTAATGAGCATGTTTGCGCTAGCTTACATCGTTGAAAAAACTTTTCTTTCGCCGGATAAGCTGTTACTCCTATTAATCTCAATAGTAGGCTTCATACTTGTCGTGTTTTTCCTGAAGAACTGGGAGCCTGCTAGATCCAAGGCATCGATGCTGGTAGGCGAATACCATTTAGATGTAAGGCTTAGCATAGCGTTGATCTTTGGGCTCGCAGTGTTGGCGGAAATCATAGGCATACATGCTATTTTGGGCTCCTTTTTTGCAGGGCTCTTGATCTCGGAGCTCCGGGAAAAAGTCGAGAAATTGGTGGAAAAATTGTTGAGCTTCGGATACGGCTTCTTTATACCAATATTCTTCATAACGGTTGGTGTCCGTACAGACCTGGGCCTCATACTTGGAAATATCAGGGGAATCGAGATACTGATAGCCCTGCTTTCAGTTGGTTTCATAGGAAAAATTTTCGGAACATTCATAGTGTCGAAATTTTCAGGCTTCACGAAATACGAGAGCCTCTCAATAGGTTTCGCCATGAGTGCTAGGCTTAGCTTAATAATTGCATCAGCCGAGCTCGGCTTAGCGGCGGGCCTAATAACCCATGAAATCTACTCTATGCTGGTCTTACTAGCTATAATTAGCGTTCTATTATCACCTTCGCTGGCCAAACTGATTATGGGCAAAGAGGTAGTAAAAGTCCCCGAAGAAACCCCAATACCCTAATCCATAAAATTGTCCTAGCATCAAAGGTCTATTCATGCCTGATAAATCGTTTTTCCGGTCTCTCTATGGAGCCGATATCCCGGCATTTCTTTAACATATTTTACAATTTTTCTATCCCTAAGGGTTTCAAGCAGTATTTTTACAGGCTTTTTCTCTAGGGCATCTTTTCTAACTATGAAGTCGTATACTTCGTTTGATATGGGATGGAAACAGAGTCCATATTTTTCTGCTACATATCTTATACCTACACCTACATCGGCCAGGCCCTGAGAGATTAGTAGAGCTACCCCTTCATGCGTTTTTACCTCGAATTCGTATCCTCTAACCCGGCGTTTTACCTCGTCCAGGCTTAAATCCAGTTTCCCGGCAATTTTACCAAGCATCGAATCCACCAGGACCCGTGTACCCGAACCCTTATTCCTGTTAACAAACCTTAGTCCGTGTTTTATCACATCCTCTATGGATTTTACGTCGAGTCCACGCCTAAAAATAAGCCCCTGTTCCCTACAATAGCCCCGCACCACCATCACATCCTTCAGGTCGTATCGCTTTATGAACGGAATATTATATTCCCCCGATTCCTCATCTAGGAGATGTATACCAGCTAGGTCGGCTACCCCCAATTTTATAGCCCTTAAACCCGCCATACTACCCGCATAAACGGTCTTAATATAGCCTATTTTTCCGGCTTCAGAAAGAAGGCGATCGACTAGCGGACAATGGCTTCCCAGGAAAATAACGTCAGATATTTGTGCCCCGGGATAAAGATGTACATCCACCTTTGTGCCCTCCGATAGACCCTCAACATTTTCCGGAACCACAATATATCCATCTAGCTTTGGAAGTCTGCCTATAACCCCGCTGTGGACGGGAAGGGGGAATGCTATGTTGCCGCTTTTTCTTTTGGCCACTATTACCGGTACTAGGCGTTTGCGTCCAAGGGCTCCAGGCGTAAACGTACATAAAACAGCCTCAATTTTTTCCTCTGGCTCCTCCCGTAACCCCTGCAGTCTTCTTACTATAGGTAACAGTATATGGGTGGCAGCAGTGAGGCATGATAAGGGAAAGCCCGGTAACGCTACTATTATTTTTCGTCCAGCCACTGCGATCGCTGTGGGGCCGCCGGGCTTGACTTTAAGCCCATGAATTATTACCCCAGGATTGTATGAGTCCAAGATACGGTAAGTTAAGTCCTCCAAGCCAGCTGAAGTTCCGCCTATTGTTACAACTACATTGGCTGAGTTTAAAGCTTTGTCGAGCCGCTCCTTAATATCCTGTTCTATATCCTTAACTATCCCCATGTTCACTACGTTAGCACCTGCACTGTAGAGGAGGGCCGACACCATATACGTATTTGAGTCATAGACCTCCGCGTACTCCAGTTTCTCGCCGGGAGGCTTTAGTTCGTTACCGATGGAAAAAACCGCTACCGTGACGGTTCTAAAGACTTTCACAGAATTTATTCCTGCAGCCGCTAAAGCGGCTATAAGTACCGGTGTAACTTTTTCTCCCTTTCTCGCTATCACCTCTCCCCTAACTATATCGGAGGCAACTTGATCGACGTTTTCTCCAGGTGCCACCCGCCTGTATATCTCTGCTTCTCCACTAGTCTCATGGGTGTATTCTACAGGGACAACGGCGTTAGCTGGGAAGGGTAGGGGGGCTCCCGTAGCCACTTCAACGCATTCACCGTTATTGATTTCTATTTTCTCGCTTGAGCCAGCGTAAATTCTACCCGTAATCTTTAACCTGACCGGGTTATCTTCATATGCTTCGCTAACATTTGTTGAGATGACGGCATATCCGTCGACGAGAGATCGGGTGAAGGGAGGCAGGTTTATCTGGGCTTCGATATCCTCAGCCAGCACCCGTCCCACGGCTTTAGGTAACTGGACTTCTTCGTATCCAAGAGGCTTTAAACGGACATGTTTTTCAATTAACGGAATTACTTCTTCCAGCTCAACCAACCTACGATAAATTTTCCTGGATCGGCCCATAGAGTTCCACCTCCACTTCATCACCTTCATCGTAGCCTTCCAGATCCTCAGGAATCACTACGATACCGTTTCCTAGAATAAGGCTTCTAATGGCTCCAGACCCCCCGACCATCAGTGGCTCAGCATACGTTTCTCCATTTTTCCTGTAAACCTTTACCCTAGCGAAGCCCTTCACACCCCGTTTTACGGTCAGTCTTCTAGTTAGAATAGCCTTTACACGTGGTTTTGGAGGATATTTGACGTGAAGCCATTTTTCGATTAGAGGGGCTAATAACAGCTCCATGGAGGAGAGAGCCGCCACAGGTAGCCCGCTTATAGATAGCACAGGTTTACCTCCAATAACACATAGTGTGGTGGTTTTTCCCGGTTGGATGGCAACCCCACGGATTCTAAGAGACGGTGAAAGAGAATCCACAGCCTTGGGAACCAGATCTCTGGAGCCTCTTGAACTACCTCCACATACAATCACAAGAGTATGGTCGTTCACACCCCTTCTAACCTCATCTCTTATCCTCTCCAAGTCATCCGGCACCAACGTTAACTCTATTCTAAGAAATCCCTTTTCAGCTAGCCATCCTCTGACAATCTGCCTTGTGAATGGAGGAAATGTGCTTGAGTTGAGGAATTCATCTCCAGTACAAATCACAAGTGCACTTAAATCAAGTACCTTGACTTCATCGAAGCCGGAGGCTTCAAGGGCTGCCAGATGCCATGGATGTATAATATCCCCCTTCCTCAGGATAGGATCCCCCTTTTTAAGCTCCTCTCCAGGAAGAGAGATGTTTTCGTATCTGGCTACCGGTTTATGTATTTCAACAAAACCTCCATTAAGGAGCGTCGTGTCCTCGACCTTTACCACAGCATCAGCATTCTCCGGCAAAAATCCCCCTGTTTCTATAGCTATACACGTATTTGGACCAAGTGTTACACTTGGCTTCTCTCCAGGCCTCACCACACCCTCTAAAAGTCTTAATGTGATCGGGTTTACGTGAGTAGCGCCTGTACAATCGAGGCTTCTTACAGCATACCCATCCATCGTGGCTTTAGGATTTGGAGGTAAATCTATCCTTGAAAAATAATTTTCACCACATATTTTTCCCAGGCCTTCACCTAAAGGCAGTTCCTTCAACGGAGGGTTGTATGTTAATTCCCTAACCGCTTTTCTAACGACGTTTTCTACCCGCTCAAGACGCCATAATTCCCTCATTTTCCTCCAAAAAGTTTACTTCGTCGGCAACATAAGTATTGTCGTGAGGAACAGCATCTCCATAGAGTAGATTCACGGATCGATATTTGTTAACTATGAAATCGTGTGTTCCTCAAGTAGTTTGATTGCTAGGTCTTTGAATTTCTCTCTTTTTTCCTGATGTTCTTTAAGCCACCTTGAGATAATCTCCCATGCATACATCTTACATTCCCCACATAGAATCTCCCCTCTACGGCATTTATGGTACAATTCGCTTAATTCGTCGTCGTTTTCCATGAAGTGTGTCGCAAGTAGCTCTATGTAAATAACGCATTTCTCGGGTTCTCCGCCCAGCTTCCTTTGTTCCTTTGCGGTAGCCCTGCCCCCGGTAAAGGCATTCATAATTTTTGTTCTAGCGCTCTCTAGGCTCTCGGTTAAATACAGTATGCCCATGGGATTACGTTTCGACATTTTCGTCTGTCCTGTTAGATCACGTAGTAGAAGGTGATATGTGGCTGAAGGGAGAATAAAATTGTAATCGCTTTTATACCGTTGGGCTATATCCCTTGTAAGCCTTATATGGGGATCCTGGTCGGCGCCCACCGGAACTATGGTTGGTTTAGGCCCACCGTTTTCCGGAAGCTGGGGGGAGAGTATATCCCCAGCCTGTATAAGAGCTGAAAAGTAGAGTCCAAAAGGCTTTTCCCCGTAAATCGCCTCCAACATGTTGTAGGTTACTCCCCGGGAGAAGATGAAAGCTAGACGCAGAACCTTCATTTCCTCGGATTGTCTATAAACATAGACTCTGCGTGGATCTAGACCTAAAGCCAGAAGATCTGTTAAATTATCCAGTGAAATTTTATAGCTTTCACTTAAAGGTATCCTGTTATCAGCATAAGCTTCCAGGTCCGCTATTGCAAAGAAGCCGAAGGCTTTAGGAGAAAGTTTCTGAAAGTATATAAATTCCTCTGCTGTAAGCTTCGATCCCAGATGAAACGGCCCCGAAGGCTTAATACCTGTCATTACAGCATACTCTTTTTTCTCGTTGATTGCAGCTATGATTTTTTCTAGGTCCCTATGGCCAAAAATTATGTTACGGCGTATTAGTCTGTGTACAAAAGGGAGTTGCGATTTCAGTTCATCGGTGATAGGTTTAATGCCGAACTCTTCCATCAGCCGTTTATAGTCTTTGATGTAAGATGTTCCCCATGGATCTATACGGAATCCTTCCATCGAAGCCACCATAATATATTATATCTAGGATAACGCCTTTTAGTAAAATTTTCTGGGGCACATATATTTAAGGTTAACAATACCGTCACCTTTATAATTGAATGCCTATATTATATAGTAAATCCTGCACAGGGGTTGTCTCACTATGGTGATCGGATTGCAGCCCACTGCGACAAGCATCCTCTTGGAGCTAATTGTTTTGGTAAACCTGGCTCTGGCAACATACTCAAGTTTCCGTATTTTGGATAGACAGAGGGAGGTTCTACATGATCTAAGGAAATCTCCTTGGATCTATATTTCCACAGGCTTAAGCCTGTGGTTCATTTCAAAACTAATTCTCCTGTTCTTCCTTGTAGTTCTTACAGAAACCTCGTGCATCGTTAAAATATGTGTTACGAATATTGTGTCCCTTGGGGGATACCTCTTTCTCTTCAGCGGTTTTCATCGGGGGATAAAGCCTTTTTTGCGGTTAAAAAACAACCATCCTCACGTAAATTGGTTAAATATAATCGATGCAACCTTCTCCCTTACGGTTATCCTTATAGTAGCCTTCTTTTTCCTACATTTACCTTACCTAAATGCCGAGGAGCTTTATCCAAAGCTTTTTTTCACGCCAGTTTTCACGGTATTTGACATAGTTCTTCTTTGGCTCTCACTTAAGGGTATGGTTATTTTCTATGGGGGTACAGCCTCTAAACCCCTCCACTTTATTTCTTTAGGCTTCATGTTAGTCGCTACAAGTAATATTTTAAGACTATTTGTCTTCCATAATGGAATATACTTAGTAGATCTGATTCTTGCATCCGGGTATCTTGTATTGGCGGGTGGGATGTACCTTTATTCACGTTCAACCCCAATTTTTTGAGAGCTGTTCCACCTGTTGAAACGTAGGAGCTCCATGAAATTCCTCCTAGGCTCCTTGGGTTTTGGATCCATAGAGTATCCGATGGGTATTATGGTTTGTAATTTAAAGGTGTCTGGAACATTGAGGATTTCTTCAATGGCGCTAGGCTCCGGAGGAGTATATGTTAAACTTCCAAGGCCCCTTTCCTCTAATGCTAAAAGTAGGTATCCTATCGCAAGCCATGTACTTTGGATAGCATACGGTTTTCCGACTTCAGTAAACACTGCTAGAAGGATCGGTGCCTGTGTAAGAAAAGGTTTGCTCCAGTTTAACCCTTTCTTCTCAAGCCATGTTTTCAACTCCCCTTTAATGTTTGAGTAAAACTTCATTTCGGATCGTTCGCAAACCTCACGTACCTCCTTTTTAACGTCTTTATCCGTAATTAACATAAATCTCCAGGGCTGAGAGTTAGCTCCTGAAGGAGCCTCGCATGCCACACGTATAGCGTAAAGTACATCTTCCACGTCGACGGCTTTTTCACTAAATAACCTACATGATTTTCGTTTTGAGGCTAAATACAGTATGTTATTTCGTTTAATAGCCATAGTGCTATTGAAGCAAACGGTAATTTATTTCTTCTCCGGAAAATTGAATATTTTAGTCTAGCGGAAAACTAAAAGCATCGACTCTTAATCTATATAACAGATGATGAGGATCTCTTACCCGAATACGGTGTGGGAGAAGGAGGTGAGCTGATTTATTCTTTAATTTCAACATCAACTTTGATGCTGATAAAAGTATAGCATGTTTAGTGACATATTTAACGTATATAGAGAGGCTTAGGATGCACGAAAAGGTTTTAAAGCCTATCGATACTATTTATTGCAGTAGACGGTATGATGAACGTTCTTTCTAAAAAAACGGTGGAGAGGATTGGGAGACTCAGATAGCCCATTAGTTATAAATTTAGTAACTGAGGATTTTAACAACAAGGGTAGAGGGGAAAAACTGAGAAGACTATTAGACCGGCTTGAACTATTTCGTAGAATAAGGTTCCATGTGGAAGTCTTGGAAGCCGGAGGGATTCTCAGAAGATACTTTGTCATGAATGGCTTCGATGGAATTCTAACAGTAACAGGTATAGTGATGGGTGCCTACATAACCAACGCATTAAACCCTATCTTTGTGGTAGGTGCCTCTATGGGGGCCAGCATAGCTATGGGTGTATCTGGATTTGTTGGAGCATTTATGACCGAGAGGGCTGAACGTATTAAAGAAATAAAGGAACTTGAAAAGAACCTTTTCACAAGCCTTGACAACTCCTTTCTAAAACATGCCGTAAACACCGTAACGTTCCTCGCAGCCATTATAGATGCCCTAGCACCACTAGTGTTCTCCATTATAGGCGTCTCTCCCTTCTTCCTGGCGGTTTTATCGATTATAACCCCTATGACAGCTTTCTATGCATCACTAGTGGTCATAAGCATGCTTCTCTTTCTCCTAGGCTTCATATTAGCTAGAATCTCTGGTGAACACCCATTAAAATACGGGTTCTATATGCTCCTATCGGGTCTACTGGTATCAATACTGGGTTTTCTACTTGGAGGTGTAATATAGGGTGGGTGGATTCTTTCTAGGAATAGAGGAAAAGGAGCCTGAGAAAAAGCAGGTACAGGTGGTTGTATCAAAGCTAGTTATAGACGCACTTAAACCAAGGGAGATATCAATAGTAGATATAGCTGACATGATTTGTCTACTTAATGGCGTTAAACAGGTTAACATTACCGTGCGTGAAGTTGACGCCAGAACTGAAACCATCAGGATAACAATATACGGTGAAGGATTAGACGTGAAACTGCTTAATGAAGCTTTATCGAGAAACGGGATCGCTATAAGAAGCATAGATGAGGTTAGCGCAGAAAAATCGGAACAACAATAAACATTTTTAAGGTATTTTACTACGTTTTTATAATCTCAAATAGGCTTTTACCTGGCTCTTTAAACGCTTTCATTAATATATTTGAAACCTTATCTACAGGAACTCTAACTTGTTGCCAGGTATCCCTATCTCTAATGGTAACAGTATTGTTTTCTAAGGTATCCCTATCTATTGTTATAGCGAAGGGGACCCCTATTTCGTCTAGACGGGCATATCTTCTACCTATACTACCCTCACTATCGAAGATTACCTCGAATCCTTGAGAGAGCAGAACATTATATATTTCAGTGGCTTTCTCTACCAGATCTTTTTTCTCGACTATCGGTAGTACACCGACTTTAATTGGTGCAAGGTCTCTAGGTATGCGTAAGACTATACGGTTCCCCTTCTCTGTATAGGAGTATTCTAAAGTTATGTAAAATAGGCGTTCCACGCCGAAGGAAGGTTCTGCAACGTGAGGGAAAAACTTCTCGTATTCAATTCTTTCCATCTTCTCGTTCAACTGGAAATAGCTTGCAGGAATTGAAATGCATTTATCGTTGACCGCTACCTTGAGTTCACCTGATTTCCTTAAGACCTCGACGATCTTTTCTTTATCTGCTGTGTTAAGGTAGTCTAGGAGTGGACTCACTACACTTTTTCCAAAATCCTTTACTATCCTGCCAAGTAAAGGTTTAACTTCAACAGTTTTGACGACCTTAGGGATTTCAAGTCTCCTCTGAGCCCTTAAGTCCTTTCCACTATATTCTGTATGTTGCTTTAAGTCGTAGTCCGTACGATACGCATGGCCAGAAACTTCTACCCATCCCCAACGCTCCACATAGACTAGTTGATCATAGGTCTGCGCAGCATAGTGTGCACGCTCTTCAGGAAGTTTTTCTATGAATACCTGTTTTTCCGCGGGGACCCCCAGTTCCTCTAAAAACTTCTTTGATAAAGCCATAAAATACGCGTTCCATTCGTTTAAAATCATTTTATTTTCCACGGCTTGACGTACAGTAACTTCAATGGGCGTTTTATCGCCCTTAACTACGTTTTCACCTGTTATGAGACGAAGTTTTTCTTCTAAAACTTTATCAATGTATTTACAGGAAGGGTTTTTTGGATCATAGAAAAGCTCTATCTCCATGATGGTGAATTCCCTTAATCTTATAGGCCCCTGTCTAGGCGAGATCTCGTTTCTAAGCACACGGCCTATCTGGGCTATTCCTAGAGGCAACTTTCGTCTCATAATTTGGTAGATTCTATTGAAGTTGACGAACATCCCTTGGGCGGTTTCAGGTCGTGCATAGCCTATGTTACCGCTGTAGGGGCCGATGGTGGTTTTAAAGAGAAGATTAAATGTCTTTACTTCGCTTAAGGGCCCACCGCACTCAGGGCATGTAACATTATTCTCTATGATGATTTTTGTCAGATCATTGGGAGTTAGTTTTTCGAGACCTGTTAAGCTGGTGGCTTCCTCTATTAGGTGGTCTGCTCTATAGTTTCTACCGCATCTTTTGCATTCAACAACATAGTCCGTGAAGTGGTCTACATGTCCCGAAGCTACAAAAACTTTTTCAGGAGATATTATGGGGCTATCGATCTCCACTATAAATTCCTGGTGTGGATGTATGAAGACACGTCTCCACTTTTCAATAATATTATTTCTGAGGAGCACCCCTAATGGCCCTAGAGTAATAAATCCTCCTAAACCTCCGTAAATTTCGTATGAATTCCAGAAAAAACCCCTTCTTTTGGCAAGTTTCACTATTTTCTCATATTTGTCCTCGACCCTGGATTTCACTTCATATCCCCGCGTGTTTTCCACTATGTGTTCCACGGAAAATATAAGTGTGTTGTTTTAAAGTTTTTATCTATGTCTCTAAGGAACCTAGATTTTTATCTCCACAAAAGGGAGGTGTTTTTCGGCGGCGTAAAGGGGGCTGGTGCAGACGTATTTAAACTGATAGGCGCGCCTCTCGAAATGACAGTAAGTTTTAGGGGCGGTACAGCTTTAGCGCCCTCAAAGATAAGGGATATGTCACTTAATATAGAATCATATTCCCTGTCATTTAGTGTAGATTTCGATGACATAGGCGTAGACGATTTAGGTGACATAGAAATGGTTCCAGGAAACCTCGGGAAGAGTCTCAAGAGGATCAACGACGTTGTAAAGGAGATTCTGCAGTTAGGGGAAAATGTAAGGATTATTATACTGGGTGGCGAACATACTTTAACCCTTCCAGCATTTAAAGCTCTGAATGGAAGTGAGGGTGAAGGAAGCCTACTGGTAGTGGCCGACGCGCATCTGGATCTTCGAGACGAATATCCTCTCGGCGTATCGATATCTCACGCCACAGTTATGAGACGTATATATGAAGAATTGAAACCAGATATTGTTTTTCTGGGTACGCGTGCAGTGTCAAAAGAGGAATTAATCTACGCTAAAGAGCATGGATTAACGTTTTTTACGCCAGGAAAATTCGTTAAAGGGATCGAGTACCTTGAAAAATCTTTAAAAAACAACGACTATACTAGCATTTACCTTTCACTCGACTTTGATGTCTTTGATCCAGCTTACGCCCCCGGAGTAGGGAACCCTGAGCCGGGAGGTATAACTCTAAGGGAATTATACTCCTTATTGGAGTTGCTGGCAGATTACCCATTGAAGGTCATTGATCTAGTGGAAATTACTCCACTATTTGATCCCGGGAATATAACCTCAATTCTTGCAGCAAAAATCGTGGAGGAGATAGTGTGTTGTTTGTGGAGTAAGTTAAAGTAGTGGATTAAATGGTTTTCACGGTCTTAGCTATTGGCGGACGGGTTTTTACAATTAATCTAGAGGCACAATAAGGGCATCTCATGGGGCCGGGAATTAAAGCTATATCATTCTGGTCGAAGGTTTTCTTACATCTCAAACAAAGATATGGTTTCCATTCTCTCGCCATAAAACAGTCACCCAGCTCTTTTGATACGCTCTCCCAGTTAAAAATATTTCTCTTACGGTTTCCCAGAGGAAAACTATATAAAGTGTTTCAATGAAAACTATTTTCAGCTTTAAAGTACTGAGAGTGAAGGGGATAATGAGCGAGATATCTAAAATACTAGGATTACCCAAAGAACTTTTAACCGAAGAAGAACTTTGGAAGGAGCAGGCGATTATAAGAATAAGACTTGAAAAACGAAGAAGACATAAAGAAGTTACTATAATCGAAGGCATCGACTCTAAGAGTGTGAACTTAAAAGAAATTGCTACGCAACTTAAATCAAAACTGGCCTGCGGGGGGACAGTAAAGGAGAATAGAATCGAGCTTCAGGGAGACCATAGAGAAAGGGTTAAAGAACTTCTAGCGAATATGGGTTTCTCTCCAGAGAACATTTTCATAGATTAGCTTTTTCTGAAACCTTAAATTACTTCCTTGTTTTATTAATGTAGATTGATCTAAGCCTATCCTCTCCTTTAATCTCTCTTATGAATTTTGCAACTTCAGGGTGAACCAGCTTCTCCCACTCCCTATCTCCCTTCGCGATCATTTCTCTTATCCTGGTTCCCTCATAGATTGTTCTCTTAAAGAAGGGTATATTCATCACCGGTATACCTGCCTCTTTGAACAACAGTATTGTTAGAGGATCGTTGGAATACGCTGTGGAAAAGGGTGGGCAACACGACTTTACTTGTGCCACCCATAGACTATGGACTTCATCTGTGTCAGGTATGGATGCAAACAAACATTTATCTAAGATTCCTTCTTGTTTAAGAACACGCCATATCATCTCTATTCGTTCGCCCAATGTAAATGGATTTTTATGTGTATGAGAATATTGTGAACTACCTATACCTATAACTACTCTATCCTCTCTACTTAAAATCCATTTTAAGGCTTCTAAGTGTCCAAGATGAAATGGCTGAAACCTGCCTATGAATAATCCTCTTTTCTCCATACTCCCCTCCAAAATCCACTCAATGAAGAACTCTAAAATAAAGTTTTGGCAACATCAGGTATAATCATTTATAAGGTGAGTATCGTTACTAAATTTCTCAGGCGGGTAAGTTGCTTTCATCGAATCAACGCCGGAAGTTTTCATCACATTATAATGAAACTTTTTCATATAATTTAATAATTTTACGAAGACCACCTCGCCCAACCTTATCTAGAGCTAACAAATTTGGCCGAGAGCTAAACGACATTTGTTTGTATCGGTGTTATTTAAAGTGGGTAAGTTAATTTTAAATTAAAAAGAAACTAAAGGAAGATCATAAATACGTTTAAAATTAAAACGCTGATGCAATTTTATTATATTTCGTCTACTTTTCTCGGTGCGAAGCCTGGCAGTCTTCTACCCCTTTTTCTCATCGGCCATCCAAGATCTTCTTCGTAACGATCTATGCCAAGGGTCTTCTCCATCAATATTCTACGTTCAACTGCTGCTACTAGATTCCTTGTTCTCACAACGACGTCCGGGTTTACACTTACGCTATCAATACCGTATCTTACTAAGAATTCCGTGAATTCTGGGTATACTGAGGGTGCTTGTCCACATATACTGACTGTCCTGTAGCCGTAGGGTGAATTATGTGCTTTCTCTATTAACATTGCTATTGCAGTTTTTACTGCGGGGTCTCTTTCATCGAAATATCTTTTGTCTATCTTTGGAAGGATTGCCGAATCTCTGTCTGTTCCCAGCGTCAATTGAGTTAAATCGTTGCTACCTATACTGAAGCCATCAAAGTATCTGGAGAACTCCTCTGCCATGAATATAACGCTCGGTACTTCAGCCATAGCCCATACTTTAAAGTCTCTACCACTTTCCAACCCTTCCTCCTTAAGTAAGTTGATGAATTCCTCGGCCTCCCATAAGGTTCTTACGAAAGGTGCCATGACCCAGACGTTGGTTAACCCGTATTCTTCTCTAACTTTTCTTATAGCCCTTACCTCAAGTCTAAAGGCTTTCTCGTATTGGGGACTAATGTACCTTGATACTCCTCTCCACCCTAACATTGGATTGTTTTCCTCTGGCTCGTACTTCTCTCCTCCTTTAAGTCCACGATATTCGTTGGTCTTAAAGTCGCTGAATCTAACTACAACTGGACGTGGGTAGATTTCACGGGCTACTAGGGCTATTCCATCCGCCATCTTGTCGATGAACACTTGTTCACGGCCGGTCTCAATCAAGTAGAGTGGGTGTTCACCAATATAACTGGCCATTATGAACTCTACACGCATCAACCCGATGCCATCTATGGGTAGGTTCTTGTACTCCTTTATCTTCTCAGGTACACCGAGGTTCATATAGATTTTAGTGGCGGTCGGATGCTTCAACTCTATTTCAAGACCCTCAAGAGTCGCGACCCGTGCCTCTTCCTTCTTTTCCTCTACTAGCTCGGTTACTTTACCTTCGTAAACAACACCTCTCGAGGCATCTACTGTATAATCTTTTCCGGTCTGCATCTTCTTTGTTGCTTCTCTGGTACCTACTATACATGGTATGCCAAGCTCCCTGCTGACTATAGCGGCGTGGGCGGTCATTCCACCCTCATCCGTTACAATCGCAGATGCTATTTTCATATAGGGTACCCAGTCTGGATCGGTCATCTTTGTGACTAGGATATCTCCTTTCTTCATCAACCTGCTTGCATCTTCCACGGAGAAACATACCTTTGCCGTACCGTAGGATATACCTGGACTTGCAGCCAATCCTCTTACTATTACCTTGGCCTCGGAAATCTTTACCTTCACTTCTTTAGCCTCTTTCTCTTCCCTTGCTTTTTTCGCACTCCAGACGGTTTCAGGCCTAGCTTGCACTATAAAGGTGTTTTCAGGGAATGGTAGATCCTTGTCGATAGCCCACTCTATGTCCATGGGTCTACCGTAATGGTTTTCTATTTTAACTGCAAGTTCAGCCAGCTTCTTTACTTCCTCGGGGGTTAGACATGGGATTTTCCTTCTTTCGGGCGGTACCTCGGCGTGAATTGTTTTCCCAGTCTTAGGATCCCTAATGTATTCAACTGTTTTTTCAACTATTCTCTCCTCAACTACATCGAGTGTCTTTTTGCTTACTACCCATTCGTCGGGTGTAACTGCACCGCTTACAACCGCTTCTCCTAAACCCCAGTTACCCTCTATAACTATTTTATCCTCTTCACCTGTTACTGGATGTATTGTGAATATTACTCCAGCGGCTTTCGCGTTAACCATCTTCTGGACGGCTACGCTTATCAACACCTTTTCGTGTGGGAAGCCGTGTTGCTCCCTATAGAATATTGCTCTGGGGGTAAATAGGCTCGACCAACATTTCTGTACTTTCTCGACAACATCTTCTTTTCCTTTTACGTTAAGGAATGTTTCTTGTTGTCCTGCGAAGCTTGCGTCAGGTAGATCCTCGGCGGTAGCGCTGGACCTTACAGCCACAAATTCTTCTGCTTTTCCTACACGGCGAGATAGCTCAGCATATGCCTCCTCTATCGCCTTTCTAATCTCTTCTAGCATTGGGGTTCGTTCGATAAGTTCCCTTATCTTTTTGCTTGCCTCTTGATACTCTTCAGGTTTACCCTCCTTTACAGTCTCACGGATTATTTCGTATATTTTGTCCTTAATACCAGTCTCTTCGATAAACTTTTTATATGCATAGGCTGTTACGGCGAAGCCTGGTGGAACCGGTATGCCAGCTTTTATAAGTTCCCCTAGATTCGCGTTCTTGCCTCCAACAAGGGGAACGTCATCTTTCGTTAGTTCCTCAAACCATAATATGAGTCTAGTTGCCTTGTCTTCAGACATCTTTTAATCGCCATGCAAGTTATTAAGGGTCGCTATTTAAGCGTTACTTTGCCCCCTAAAATAAATATTCAAAAACACCACTATTATTCTTGTTTATTTTATTCTATGAATTAATGTTTTTTATTGATCTTTAATGCTACGATATAAAGCGTTTGAAAGCCTTCATTGCTTCTTCGTATATTTTTAGATCTTCCTCGGTGATGCTCGGCGGGACAGCCTCCATAGCTTTTATAAAGTGCTTCATATGGATTTTGGTGGGTTTTCCAGCTTCCCTTAGTGCAGTCATTGCTGCTTCACGACAGAGTGCGGAGATATCGGCGCCAGTGTATCCCTTTGTGCGTTTAGCTAGTTCCTCGAGGTTAACGTCTTCTGCTAAAGGCATTTTCCTGGTATGGACCTTGAATATTTCAAGCCTTGCCTTCTCATCTGGTAATGGAACGTAGATGATCCGATCAAATCTTCCGGGGCGTAGGAGCGCTGGGTCAAGTATATCTGGCCTATTTGTAGCAGCAATTATGACAATGTTTTTAAGTAATGTTATTCCATCCATTTCTGTAAGAAGCTGGTTTACTATTCTATCTGTAACACCAGCATCTGTTCTTAAACCTCTTCTCGGTGCTATCGAGTCTATTTCATCGAAGAAGACTATACAGGGGGCCGCTTGTCTAGCCTTCCTGAAAATCTCTCTTATAGCTTTCTCGGATTCCCCAACCCATTTGCTCAATACCTCAGGGCCCTTAATGGTTATGAAGTTGGCTTCGCTCTCGGTGGCCACTGCCTTTGCAAGTAGAGTTTTACCGCAGCCTGGTGGACCAAAGAGTAGTATTCCTTTGGGCGGCTCTATGCCCATTTCTTCAAAGTACTCGGGATGTTTTAGGGGCCATTCAATCGCTTCACGTAGTTGTTGTTTAACGTGGTCTAATCCACCTATATCCTCCCAATGGACCTCTGGAACCTCCACGTATACTTCCCGTAAAGCAGAAGGCTGAATATCCTTTAAAGCCGTAGTAAAGTCCTTCATAGTCACCTTTAATTCCTCCAGGACCTGGGGAGGTATAGTTTCCTTGTCTAAGTCTATTTTTGGAAGTATCCTACGTAAAGCGTACATCGCAGCCTCTCTACAGAGGGCAGCTAGATCGGCACCAGTAAATCCATGCGTCATTTCGGCTATTTTCTCAAGGTTTACGTCCTCTGCTAGAGGCATGTTTCTAGTATGGACTTGGAGTATCTCTCTACGTGCACGTTTATCGGGCACGGGGAAAGATATTTCTCTGTCGAATCTTCCTGGTCTTCTTAACGCTGGGTCAAGCGCGTCGGGTCTATTCGTGGCAGCTATGACGACGACTTGGCCACGGGTTTTCAGTCCGTCCATTAGGGCTAGTAGTTGTGCTACTACTCTTTTTTCTACTTCTCCTGTTACTTCTTCTCTTTTGGGTGCTATTGCGTCTATTTCGTCTATGAATATTATTGCGGGAGCGTTTTC
>Ga0180301_10000939_pt1 | contig 22845 bp, 20 predicted proteins | sample GuaBasSediGuay16_FD_121797 | JGI IMG/M metagenome (GOLD analysis project Ga0180301, IMG submission 121797) | Subseafloor sediment microbial communities from Guaymas Basin, Gulf of California, Mexico - Guay16, Core 4569-2, 12-15 cm | ecosystem: Environmental > Aquatic > Marine > Hydrothermal...
ATGCTCCCTAGTCTGTCCAGCTGCACTCATACCAGCTTCATACTCACCTCTCTTAGCTGAAACAACAAGTATGGCAGCATCAGCTTGAGAAGTTCCAGTAATCATGTTCTTTACGAAGTCTCTGTGACCTGGAGCGTCAATGATAGTGAAGTAATACTTAGGTGTCTCGAACTTCCAGAAGGCAAGATCAATTGTTAATCCTCGCTCTCGCTCCTCCTTCAATTTATCCATGACCCATGCAAATTTGAATGAAGCCTTTCCAATCTTCGCTGACTCCTCTTCAAGCAGTCTCATTGTCCGCTCATCAACATTTCCAGTTAGGAAGAGTACGTGTCCCATCAAAGTACTCTTACCATGATCCACATGGCCTATTACTACCAGATTTAAATGTGGTTTCTCAGACATTTCAATCACTCCCATTTACTCGGCGAAACTAATCCTTAAACCCGCTATTTAAGGTTTTTGTGATTAGTAATATTAAAAGTTATAGAAAAACTTTATTATATCTTATCTTGAAGATAAGGCTATTCTCTCAATCTCCTCCTTCTTTTGAATAGCATATGATCTAGAGTCACCCTTAGCCGCTAAAATGATCTCCTCAGCCAAGCATTCCTCAATAGTCTTAGGATTACTAAAGGAAGCCTTCCTAGCACCCTCAGTTATAAATCTCAATGCCAAGTCTAATCGACGCATAGGAGAAATATCCACAGCTTGATGATAAACTATACCACCATAAACAATTCTAGTTGTCTCCTCCCTTGGAGCAGAATTCTCAAGAGCTCTAACTAAAACCTGCATTGGATTCTCACCAGTCTCCAAATGTATAATTTCAAAGGCTTGCTTCACAATATTCATGGCCAAAGCCTTTTTACCCATATTCTTACCAGGCCTCATAACCTTGTTTATCAATCGCTCAACAATTGGAACCTCAGCTTTACCAAAATGCTTATGCTCATGCCTACCTCCAGTATGTGGAAGGAAAACTGGCTTAAGACAAATATATCTCTTCAAACCAGGATCTCTAACTTCAACATCATCAAATGACCATTTACCAAACAATTTAATCTCAACTTTAGCCCTACTCATCCATGTCACACCCACACTACTCAACGCACTCTTAGCTATAACTCTAAGGGAAGTCAATAAATTTTTCGCTCAAATCCATCGAAAGACTTAAGGGTTTAGGTTATTAGGTTAACGCGACATAGATTATTCAATTGTGGTGGGCTGAGATGATAGAGATAAGATGGCATGGGAGAGGAGGACAAGGTGCTTGGACTGCAAGCAACCTCCTAGCCTCAGCAGCATTAAAGGAAGGAAAATATGTTCAATCCTTCCCAACCTTCGGACCTGAAAGAATGGGTGCCCCGATAATGGCCTTCACTAGAATAAGTGATGAACCAATTGAAATTCACTGTAACATATATACACCAGATGCAGTTGTAGTTTTAGATCCCACATTATTAAACTCAAAAATGATAATTGAAGGACTAAAGGAAGGAGGATACATAATAGCAAACTTTAGAGGAAAACCAGAGGAATTAGCAGAAAAACTAGGAGTAAGGGGGAAAGGATACAAAGTATACACGGTAGCAGCAACAGACATTGCAGTTGAAATACTGAAGAGAGGAATAACAAACACTGCAATGCTCGGTGCATTAATAAGAGCAATAGGAATAGTCAAACTAGAAAGCATCTATGAAGCATTAAAGGAGAGATTTCCAGGAAAAATAGGTGAATTAAACATCAAAGTAGTAGAGAGAGCCTATAAGGAAACTATGGGGGTTAAAGTATGAGTGAGCTAAAAGGTTGGCGTGAAGTACCCATAGCAGGTGTCTGCTGGAAACTCTCAACAGAATTTAAAACTGGAGATTGGAGAACATTCAAACCCATAATAGATCAAAACAAATGCATAAAATGCCTAATGTGCTGGGTATACTGCCCAGATGAAGCAATAAAATGGGATGGAGAAAAAGTATCAGTAAACTATGACTTCTGCAAAGGTTGTGGAATATGCGCAAATGAATGCCCAGTAAAAGCAATAGAAATGGTTTTGGAGTGAGAGAAATGATGGTGAAACAAAAGGTTATGGGATTAAGTGGAGATGAAGCAGTTGCATGGGCTGTGAAACAATGCGACGTAGATATGGTTGCAGCATATCCAATAACACCACAAACAATAATTGTAGAAAGATTCTCAGAATTCGTAGCTAATGGAGAAGTGGAAACAGAATTCGTTGCATGTGAATCTGAACACTCAGCTCTAAGCGCATGTGTAGGAGCAGCTGCAGTTGGAGCAAGAACATTTACAGCCACAGCAGCCAATGGATTAGCCTTAATGTGGGAAATAGTCTACATAGCCTCAAGCCTAAGACTACCAATAGTAATGGCCATAGTGAATAGAGCACTATCAGGACCAATATGCATCCACTGTGACCACGGAGACTCCATGGGATGTAGAGATGCAAGCTGGATTCAACTATACTGTGAAGACGCCCAAGAAGTATATGACACAGTAATACAAGCCTTCAGAATTGGAGAACATCCTAAAGTCCAACTACCAGTAATGGTTATGCTAGACGGCTTCGTATTAAGCCATACACTACAAAACGTAAAGATACTTCCAGACGAAGTAGTAAAAGAATTTGTAGGCGTAAGAAAACCAGTTGAAGTAGAAATACCATATTTAGGAGGAAAGGTACCACTCGTCCTAGACCCAGAAAAACCATTAACCTTCGGTCCACTAGACCTATACAACTACTACTATGAACATAAAATGCAGCAACATGAAGCCATGGAAAATGCAAGAGAAGTAATAGAAACAATTAATGAAGAATACTCAAAGATAAGTGGAAGAAAATATGGAAACGGACTCATTGAAACATATGGACTAGAAGACGCTGAAATAGCAACCATAGTACTCGGATCAACAGCAGGAACAGTTAGAAGCGTAGTCAAACAACTAAGGAAAAACGGTATAAAAGCAGGAGTATTAAGACTAAGAACCTTCAGACCATTCCCAGCAAAAGAAATTGTTGAAGCCCTCAAAAATGTAAAGGTTATAGGAGTACTAGATAGAAGCGGTCCCTTCGGAGGCTACGGCGCACCAGTATTCCTAGAAACAAGAGCAATCTTCTACGATGAAGATCCAAGACCAGTAATAGTAAACTATGTTTATGGCCTCGGAGGAAGAGATATGCATCCAGGACTAGTAAAACAAGTCTACGACGACCTACAGAAAATACTTGAAACAGGTAAAATTGAACGTCATATCAAGTTTATAGGGGTGAGAGAATGAGCTTGAAAATAAATCTTAAAGAAATAGCCTTGAAAAAACCGCTAATACTATCAGGACATAGGCTATGTGCTGGATGTGGAGCATCAATAATAGTTAGACAAGTATTATCCGTGCTACGTGGACCCACAATCCTAGTAAATGCTACGGGATGCCTAGAAGTCGCCACAACAATATATCCATACACATCATGGCAACTACCATGGATACACAATGCCTTCGAAAATGCAGCTGCAACAGCCTCAGGAATAGAAGCAGGAATAAAGGCAATGATTAGAAAAGGCAGATACAAATATGATCATGTAGATGTAATATGCTTCGCAGGAGATGGAGGAACATACGATATTGGAATACAAGCTTTAAGTGGAGCCTTCGAAAGAGGACATGACTTCCTATACATACTATACGATAATGAAGCATACATGAACACTGGAATACAGAGAAGTGGAGGCACACCACTAGGAGCAGCAACAACCACATCGCCAGCAGGAACAGTCATCCCAGGAAAAACTGAACATAAAAAGCCGATCGCAGACATTGCAGTAGCCCATAGAATACCCTATGTAGCCACAGCAACACCAGCACACTGGGCAGACCTAATGAGAAAAGTACGAAAAGGAATAGAAGTTAATGGACCAGCCTTCATACATGCATTCTCACCATGTCCAAGAGGATGGAGGACACCAGCTGGAAAAAGTATTGAAATAGCAAAATTAGCAGTTGATACATGCTTCTTCCCATTATGGGAATGTGAAAATGGAGTCTGGAAACTAACAGACCGAAGCCTAGCCGTAGCCAGAAATCCAAAATTAAAGAAGCCAATAGAAGAATACCTCAAACCACAAGGAAGATTCCGCCACCTATTCAAACCAGAAAACAGACACGTAATAAAAGAACTGCAAGAAAGAGTAGACAGAATATGGGAAGATCTACTTAAACGCTGCGAAAACATTTAAACTCCTCACAATTTTTATTAAATATATTCTTCTCCACACTATAATCAGAAATATAAGAGGAAAATTTATTTAGAGAAATGAGGAAGAAACGATAGTCTAAAAATGGGGTGAAGAAATGCCAGGATCAAAGTCACCTAAAGGACTATATGCAGCAAGAAAATTGAGGAGAAAAAGACTGAAATTTAGGTGGAGTCAAAGGGAATTCAAACGTAGAATGCTAATGCTAGATGTCAAAGCAGACCCCCTAGAAGGAGCACCACAAGCAAGAGGAATAGTAATTGAAAAAGTAGGTGTAGAAAGCAGACAGCCAAACTCAGCAGTAAGAAAATGTGTAAGGGTACAATTAATCAAAAACGGCAAGCAAGTAACAGCATTCCTACCAGGAGACGGTGCATTAAACTTTGTCGACGAACACGATGAAGTAATCATTGAGGGAATAGGAGGACCACTAGGAGGATCAATAGGAGATCTACCAGGGGTAAGATACAAGGTAATCAAAGTAAATGGAGTATCACTAAAAGCATTAATGCTAGGCAAAAAACAGAAGCCAATGAGATAAAAATCTAATTATCATTCAACCTGCTCCCAAGACAACTTCTTCTCATCATATTCTTCACGTGAACAAATTATTCTAGCTGGAACTCCAACAACCACCATTCCAGACGGAACATCCCTCACCACAACTGCACCAGCACCAACCACTGCACCCTCACCAATAGTAACACCTGAAATCAAAGTTGCATTAGCACCAATAACTGCACCCCTCTTAACAACAACCCCTTCAAGCCTTCTACTAGGAGGATACCTATCATTCGTCAAGCAAGCCCTAGGACCAATAAACACGTCATCCTCAACAATACATCTAGGAGGAATATAAACAGAAGACTGAATATTAACATTATCACCAATCCTAACAGAACCATCAATCACCGTATTAGTTCCAATTCTAACATTAGCACCAATAACAGTATCCTCTCTTATCAAAACTCTATGACCAGTCTCAAGACCATTACCAATCCTAACACGCTCATATATAATTGAATCAGAACGAATAAGACAGTTGCTACCAATCAATACACCCTCACTTAAATCATCATAAACACTAAAATCAACACAACCCCTAGAAATCAAATCCCTAAGTGAACGACGCACTGGAAATCCAATTATACAATTACTCCCAATAAAACATCCATCATCAATAATAGATTTACCCAAAACAATTACATCACCCTCAAAGAACACTTTACCCAAAATAGACTTTGAAGATATATGTAAAACCATTCCAACTCCACCTAAAATACTTACAAACCATACATTTTATTAAAATATTACCATCAAGCAAGAATAACCTACAAAATTATAACATTATCAATATCAAAATACCTCTTAGCTAAAATCCTAGCCCTAGCAATATTCCTACCTTCCTTACCAATAGCAATACCCTTATCCTGAGGCTCAATAGTTACATATGCAATCTTCTTACCATTAGGAGACTTAGAAATCTTAATAGCTCTAACCCTAGCAGGTGCAAGACTATTCTTTATCAAGTTCTCAGGAGTATCAGCATGCTCTACAATCTCAATAGTCTTCCCAATCATTCTCTGAAGTCTTCTAACATTAATTCCTCTCCTACCAATAGCTAACCCCATGTCACCGCTTCTAACAATAAAGATTAACCGGTTAACTTTATTGTCAATAATACAATCCCTAGTAACTGCTCCAGTTACACTCTCAAAAAGAGATATGTATCGCATTTCCTCTGCAGTCAACTTAATTGAGGGTATGCTCACCCCTCCTTTTCCTCAATTAAAGATAATATTTCAGAATCACCTGGATCCATGATTGTGAGGGAAGCAACCATAAATGGTTTACCGCAAATAGCACCTAAATCCCAGCTTGAACCAGGATAAACATAGACAGGAATCTTAGAAAGCCTAGAATAATATAATATGTCACTTTTAATGTCATCTGGACAATTACGTGCAATGATTATCAACTTACACTTCCCAAGCTTAGCATTCTTAACAGCAGTATTAGATCCAAATACAACTTTACCAGTCCTCAGGGCAATCCTCAATTCCCGTTCAATGTCTATTGACATATATTTCACTCCTAACGTGATGAAATTAGGTTATCCATGTAATTTCAGCCACACCATTAACTCAATATACATTCATTACGCTAAATATCACAACACCTTTTAAGTTTTCCTTTTACCCCCAGCTCTCCTCATAAGTAGCTGTACAAATCCAGTTCCAAGAGGAATTGGCTGACCAACAATTACATTTTCAGTTACACCTAAGAGCTCATCAACCTCACCGCGAGCACTAGCCTCCAACAAATGCTTCGTAGTGACTTCAAAGGCAGCTCTAGCAAGCACACTTGGCTTCTCCCCACTAACTCCATGCCTACCAATCTGCCTAATTCTACCAGTCAAAGTCATAATGTCAGCCACAAGCATTACATGTCGAATATCAACATCTAAACCCTGCTCCTCCAAAACCTTCATAGCCTCTTTAATAATAGCATTCCTTGCAGCCTCAATACCCAAAACCTCTGCAATCTCATAGATATTATTCGTATAAACCCTCTTGGGATCAATACCCTTAACCTTCAGCACTGCAGCTAGATTTGAACCCTCAGTGTAAATAACGTATTCTCCACCCTCCTTCCTAATAATGATACGCTTAATACCCTTAATACCCTTAAGCTTTAATGACAAGATTTTATCACGTAGCTTTTGAAGCTTAGTTAAGTCAACCATGTCTGTTTGAAGTATAATTCTATTCTCACCAGCAATAATTACATCTCCAACCTTAAGCTTCTTTAAAACCTTCTCAATAAACTCTACATCTACACCCTTATCCTCCATGAGCTCCTCATCCAAATCCAATATTATTGAACCAGAAATCAAGTCAACCTCAACGCTTCTAGTTACATTCTCTATTAAAGTAGTCTCAATTCTCCTACCAACCTCCTTAGCCTTCTCCTCATCATACTTATGCTCCTCATCCAAATAGACGGTCATCATTGGAGTAGATGGAACACGTCTAGCATCAACCAGCTCAATTAACCTAGGCAAACCCAAAGTTACGTTAAACTCCCTCACACCGGCATAATGGAAAGTTCTCAAAGTCATCTGAGTGCCAGGTTCACCTATAGATTGAGCAGCCACAACACCCACAGCCTCACCAGGCTCAACTAATGAACGCTTATAAGCCAACACAACTTCCCTCAAAATCTCATCTAACTCTTCAGCAGTAACCTCAACTTCACGCAGCTTCTCCTTCAACTCATCAATAATTGAGGGAGGAATAATATTCTGAAACTCATCAATCCTCCTAACTACTTCCTCATATGACAGAAAATCCATTACAACCTCCTCCTAGCCAAAACCTTCTCAATTATCCTATCAATACTAGTAGCCTTACCATGATCACTTCTCGCCGGGTCAATTCCATCCTCACCATACTTAAACTGTACAATTACACCACCTGGAGCTCTAACAGTACCATCATACTCAACCTTTAAGTCTTGAAGAGCATTAATCAATCTCCTCTGCATATAACCGCTCTGTGAAGTTCTAACTGCAGTGTCCACCAATCCCTCCCTTCCACCCATCGCATGGAAGAAGAATTCAAGTGGATTTAAACCACTCTTATATGACGAGTATACGAAGCCTCTAGCTCTAGCTCCAATATCACCAGGCTTAAAGTGTGGAAGCGTCCTATCCTTATAACCCCTCATAATCCTCTCTCCACGCACTGATTGCTGTCCAATAACAGCAGTCATCTGAGTCAAGTTAAGGATATTTCCTCTAGCACCAGTCTTAGCCATTACAACAGCATGATTCTCCAATCCTAGATATTCAGCTGCAATACTTCCAGCCTTATCCCTAGCATCAGCTAAAACCTCAATTATCCTCATCTCAAGAGTCTCTTCAAGAGTTCTTCCAGGAAGCCTCTCCAACTCACCAGACCTATAGGATTCAATCAACTCCTCAACCTTTGCTTCAGCCTCCGCTAAAACCTCCTGAATCCTATATCTAGCCTCTTCAGGTAAATCTTCATCATGTAAACTCATGGTAAAACCACAGTAATCAATATACTCAAGAAACATCTTCAATGCATTATCAATAAAGATTCTACCAGCATCAGTACCATAATCCTTAATAATGTAATGTAATAGGCTTTCAGGCTGACCAGCACCAATCAACTTCTTATCAAGAACACCAGCTAAAAGCTTACCATCACGAATAACCACATATGCATCATATGGGCAATCCTCCTTCAAACACTCCTCACACTTAGCGCAAATACTAGCCTTAAGCGAATAGTTAAAGCCCTCAGGGAGGAATAGGCTAACCAATTGCTTACCAGTCCAATACTCCTTCGGATAAGTTATAGCTGGCTCTGGAAGTTCACCCTTATATCCAGCTGCCATCAATAATCTACAAACTTCCTCCCTAGTAAGCAAAGTGGACTTCCTAGTCAATAGGAAGGCTCCAGTAATGTAATCTTGAATTGCACCTATAATTGGACCACCATATCTAGGTGAAAGAATCTGCTCTTGAACAAGCATTAATATTCTAGCCTCAGCCCTAGCCTCCTCACTCTGAGGAACATGTAAATTCATTTCATCTCCATCAAAATCAGCATTATATGGAGGACAAACACACAAGTTCAATCTAAAAGTCTTATAGGGTAAAACCCTCACCCTATGAGCCATAATAGACATCCTATGCAGTGAAGGCTGCCTATTAAACAATACAATATCTCCATCCTTCAAATGCCTCTCAACAATATATCCAGGAGCCAAACCATCAGCAATCAACTTCAAATCCTTAGGAAACCTTAAGTCAATACGTCTACCATCAGGTCTAACAATGTAATTCGCTCCAGGATGCTTATGAGGACCATTCAAAACAAGCTTCCTCATCTCCTCCAAATTCCACTCAGTAACCCTCTCAGGAATAGTCAGTATCTTAGCCACCTCAATGGGAACTCCAACCTCATTAATACTCAAATTGGGGTCAGGTGAAATAACAGTTCTAGCTGAAAAATCAACACGCTTACCTGAAAGATTACTCCTAAACCTACCCTCCTTACCCTTTAAGCGCTGAGTCAAAGTTCTAAGAGGCCTACCAGACCTATGCCTTGCAGGAGGAATACCTGAAACCTCATTGTCAAAATAGGTTGTAACATGATACTGCAATAACTCCCATAAATCCTCAATTATAAGCTGCGGTGCACCAGCCTCAATATTCTCACGCAGCCTCTCATTAATCCTAATAATATCAACAAGCTTATGAGTTAAGTCGTCCTCAGATCTAACTCCAGACTCCAATGTAATTGAAGGTCTAACACTAACCGGAGGAACAGGTAGAACAGTTAAAACCATCCATTCAGGCCTAGCCTCCTTAGGATTAATACCAATCAAAACCAAGTCTTCATCAGGAATGCGTTCAAGTCTAGCTCTAATCTCAATTGCAGTTAACCTAATACTACCCTCCCTAAGCTCCTCATAGAAGGTGGTTGGCTTTTCAAGCTTAATCTTATACTGCCTCTCATGGCAGTGGGGACACTCAGTAGTCTTAATAGCCTTCTTCAACAACTTCTCATTCAACTTCCTAGCAAGCTCAACCCAAGTATCATTATACTTCTCTAAAAGCTTACGATTCTTCTCCATCTCCTCCTCAGAAATTAATAGTCTACCACACCTCCTACAAGTAGCCCTTAAAATTTGATGAATAAGCTTATTGAAGCCAACATGAATAACAGGTCTAGCCAACTCAATATGACCGAAATGCCCTGGACATTGACCAACCCTATTACCACAAGTAGCACAACGCTGACCAGGCTCAATGACACCCAGCCTACGATCCATCAATCCAGAATCAATAGGCCAACCATCCTCATCATAAGTATCAGCAGTAATAACAGCAGTAACAGACATCCTCCTAATAGTCTCAGGAGACAGTATTCCAAACTTAATAGCCTTAACCAACTTATATGACTCAGACACTAACACCACACCCCTCTACACCCTATCACTCAAAATCAATCTAGGAGCAATACACAAGCTCATAAGCTCCTGTAACAACAGCTTAAAGGCATAAGACATAACCACAGGTGAAACCTTAGCCTTATCACCACAAAGCCTACAGGCATACCTCTCCCTAATCCTATCATAATACGCTATAAATCCACAGTTCTCACAGACATAAACAACAGTCCTATCAGATTCATCAAGTAATCTCTCCTTCAAAAGTAAAGCTGCACCATGACCTATAAGGCAATCCCTCTCCATCTCACCGAAACGCAGTCCACCCTCCCTAGCCCTACCCTCAGTTGGCTGACGAGTTAAAATTTGAACTGGACCCCTAGCCCTAGCATGAATCTTATCTGCAACCATGTGATGAAGCTTCTGATAATAAACTATTCCAATGAAAACTTCAGCCTTAAGCATCTGCCCAGTTCTACCATCATATAGAACTTCACATCCAGTAGGCTTAAAGCCAAGTCTCTTAAGAGCCTCCCTCAAATCCTCCTCCTTCTCACCACTAAATGGAGTGCCATCAACAAATCTACCCTCCAAAGCTGCAACCTTACCGGCAATACTCTCAATCAACTGGCCAATAGTCATTCTCGAAGGAATTGCATGTGGATTAATTATCAAGTCAGGGACAATTCCATCCTCAGTAAACGGCATATCCTCCTGTGGAACAATTAACCCTATAACACCCTTCTGACCATGCCTTGAAGCAAACTTATCTCCAAGCTCAGGAATACGGTAGTCACGAACTCTAACCTTAACAAGCTTGTCACCCTCAGCAGTCTTAGTAATCATAACAGCATCAACAACACCCTTCTCTCCATGACGCATACTCAAGGAAGTTTCACGTCTAATCCTACTTGTAACACCAATACCCCTCGACTCCTCTAGAAATCTAGGTGGACTAGTTCTACCAACAAGCACATATCCACCTGAAACCTCTATTTCAGGCTCAATAATTCCATCCTCACCCAAGAACTGATAAACCTCAGCAGTCCTATACCCCCTAACATCTGGACTTGGAACCTCAATTAAATCAACTTCACCGCCAGGATACTTCCTCTCCTCAATTTCATAGCATCTAAAGAAGGATGAATGAGCCAAACCCCTCTCAATAGCAGACTTATTCAAAATCAATGCATCCTCAATATTATAGCCACTATAAGATAAAATTGCAACAACAAAGTTTTGACCTGCAGGCCGCTCATCATATCCAATAACATCCATAGCCTTAGTCTTAACTAGAGGCTTCTGTGGATAGTGAAGTATATGCGAACGGGAATCCATCCTCAACTGGAAGTTGGCTGCATAAAGACCTAAAGCCTGCTTAGCCATGGCAGCCTCATATGAATTTCTAGGAGACTGATTATGCTCAGCATAGGGTATAATTGAAGCACAAATACCAAGAATAGTTGCAGGAGCAATCTCCAAGTGAGTATGCTCAGGAGTAATATCCTCAGGATTCAATGCAACATAGGCGTTCTCCTCCTCCTCAGCATCCAAATACTCAATAAGCCCCTCATTAATTAAGTCACTCCAACTCCACTCCCCACGCCTAATCTTCTCCACATGCTCATGAGTAAGCTTAATCTCACCATTCTCAACTATTATCAATGGACGCCTAACCCTACCACGATCACAGTTAACATAAACCTCATTTATGAATTGATCCTTATAATGAGCAATGTTAACTTCATTTGAAAGCCTACCATCCCTCCTCATACGCCTAACTTCCAAGCATAAAGCCTCAGGATCAGTATGAATTCCAATCAACCTTCCATTAAGGAAAACCTTGGCACCCTTAATCCTCTCCCTCCTAGCCCTCTCAAGAGGCTCAACACCCAACCTATAAAGTAAACGCTCAACAAACCTCTCATCAAAACCAACAGATATAATTGCCATTAAAGCTAAATTCTTAACCAAACCACAATTTGGACCCTCAGGAGTCTCATTAGGGCAAAGTCTACCCCACTGAGTTGGATGCAAATCTCTAGCTTCAAAGTGAGGCTGACTCCTACTCAATGGAGAAACAACACGTCTAAGATGACTCAATGTAGATAGATAATTCGTCCTATCCAACAACTGGCTTACACCAGCCTTACCTCCAACCCAATTACCAGTAGCCAAGGCATGTCTGAGACGCTCAGTAATAACATCTGCACGAACAAGAGTGGTTACATTAACTCTCCTACCCCTACTCCTAGCCCTCTCAAGCTGATACTTAACATCCCTACAGAAACTTCTAAAGGCAACTCTAAACAAGCTCATTAAAAGATCGCCTGCAAGCTTAAGCCTCTTATTAGCATAATGATCCTTATCATCAGGCTTACGTCTACCCAAAACAAGCTCCAAAAGCTTCTCAGCCATCTGGCCGAGGAAGTAAGCCTTCTTCCTCCTATCCTTAGGCTGATTACCGAGATGGGGGAGGAAGTATTTATCTAAAACCTGCTCTGCACGCTGAATACGATACTCCCTAGTCTGACCAATAGCAATCCTATTACCAATATAATCAAGTGCATCCTTAACCTCAACTATGGCTGAAGCCTGCTCAATAGATGGAATCAACAACTGTTGAATCTCAAAGTCATCTGAAACAGCCTCAACAATCTCCTTATCAGTCTTCAACCCCAATGCACGCATCAAAATTACAAGTGGAATCTTACCTGGAATAGATGGAAATGAAACATGTAAAGTTCCATCCTTAGAACGCTCAATAGTAACTGGAACCCTATAACCAGCAGTAGATGAAAACACCTTGGCAATATGAGTTGAAGATGAACCTGGACCAGCAACATCAATCAAAATCCTATTAACAGCCAAATCCTCCTGAGCAACTAAAACACGCTCAGAACCATTAATAATAAAGTATCCACCAGGATCCTCAGGATCCTCACCCCTGGCAATCAACTCCTCCTCACTTAAACCATGAAGAAGACACTTAACAGACTTAACCATAATTGGAAGCCTACCAATATAAACTTGAACAGGCTCACCCTCAATGCCATTCTCAATTGGAATCATAGTCAAGAACATTGAAGCAGCATAGGTCAAATTCCTCAACCTAGCCTCCATTGGATAAATAGGCTCCTCAGATCCATCAGCCTCCCTAACAGTAGGCTCCTTCACCTCAATTGAACCCAACTTAATACTCAAACCAGGAATATCAGTTTCAATTACACCCTGCTCTGAAACAATCTCCTGTAAACCACTATTAATAAACTCATTAAATGAATCCAAATGCTGTCTAACCAAACCCTTCTCCTTAAAGAAAGCCTTAATTAAAACCCATCTATCCTCATGAGACAAATTAGATGACAGCCAAACCACCCCCATCAACCAGGAATAACATACCTATAAACAACACTACGACCAGCAGTTGAACTACGCCTAATAATCTTAATTAAATCTCCAGGCTTAGCTCCAATAGCCCTAGCAGCAGGATCAGAAGCCCTAATCAAGGGAAGTAGATTAGGCGTAACACCCAACTCCTTAAGTACTTTTTCAGCCTCTTCCTTAGTCAATAGTATATGCTCCGGCACTAATTCATGATCGAAAATACTAAATTTCTTCCCCATACCCAACACCCAAAACAACTACAATTACATCTACTAATCTCAAACCCACACCACACTATAAAGCTAACCCTAAACCAAGTAAATCAAACCAATAAATATTTCGCTAAACACAAATTAAAATTTTAAACAAAACAAGTAATAAAACAATAAACAATAGAGACAAAATAAATATTAAAAGAAGAGACTCACAACATTAAACTACTTAACCCTCCACTCAAAGGCAAACATTCTAACAAGCCCAGCCACTCTACGAGCATGCCTAGACGGAGACGGTCCAATACACTTAACATTCAAAACAACCCTACATGAATCATCCTCCACCAAAATCTCCAAGATTCCTCTACCCATATTCCTAATAGCCCCACCCCCAGTACCCCTATCATCAAATGTGAAAACCAATCTGTAAACTCTAGGTCCACTAGCACCAGGAAGCTCAAGTGAAACAAACCTCAACTCCTCACTTGAGGGAGGAACATAAGTTTTAAGCCTAACCTCCATAAAACTAACGAAATCCTCCACCTCACAGGGGGAAATCTTAATTGGCAAATTGAAAACCCAGACATTCTTAGATTCACCAACAACTCTATCAGCCCTAACCCTCCAAATCCTAGAAGGCAAAACAATTAGGGCAGACCTCAAAATAAACAATGGACCGGAAAGAGATCCAAAGACACCGACAATCATCAAGAAGAGAAGCCATTGAAAAGAAACATTGGGCTTAACATCAATGGGAAACAGAAAACTCATAACCCTATAAAAGTAAAAGCCAGCAACATATCCAAGAATACTTCCAATCAACCCTAAAATAATAAACTCCAAGACAAAGATCATTAAAAGCGAAGAAGGAGGACTGCCAAGCGAAGAAACAGTAACAACCTCCCTCCTCCTCTCATACAGATTCGCAACAGAAGTTATAGAAGCATTAAAAGCCACCAACAATAAGATAACATATAATTCAAACCCACTAAACCTAAAAACCTCAGTTAAAATAAAACTATCAAAAACCCCTCCCCTAAAAACCGTGGCCAAATAACCATTAAATCTAAGAGCAACAGACCTAGCAATGAGCCATAACTCATCCTCACCACAATCCATAAACGCAAAGACACGAGTAATAACCAAGCCTAACCTCTCAACATCACCCCAAGAAACAACAGCAACCTCACTAGGACTACATGGAACAACCTCATAGAAGGGTAAACCAACATCCTCCCTCACCTCAACAATAAACTTGAAGGGTAAAAATGGACGGCCACTAAGCTCACTCAACCCCTCCATCAACTCGTCGTCAAAAATTCCAGAAATTCTAAATTTAAAGGAAAACTTAAACCCACTAACCGTGACATGAAGTAAAACTAGTTCACCCACATCAACACCCAACAAATCAGCAGCCCTAGCACTAATAGCAACCTCACCCTCATACATAGGCAACCTACCATCAACAAGAATCCCACTCAAAACTCTAGCAACAGGATCATCAACACTTGAAAAGCCAATAAAACCACTCAAAGACAAACTGCCAGAGGAAGAATTAATAGAACCCCATGGAAAAGCAGCAGGCCTAGACTCACACCTAAAGGTAAAGTAATCAACCCAGCCAGTAGAATTCAAAAAATCAATAACAGCCAAATTAACTGGCAAACCATAAGGATAAGCAAGAGGATCATAACCAGCATAGTATGAAGGCACATATCTCTCAACACTCAAACCATAAACATCAAAAACGCTAAAACCAGAATTAACAGAAACATCATACTCAATAGAAAGAGAGGAAAGAGAAAGAAGAGAAGCGACAAACACAGTCAAAGACAAAAGATAAATAAAAGACCTAAACTTCCTACGCCTCAAATTCCTCTTAGCCAAGGAGGCAAACTCAAAAATACTTGAAGAAAAACGTTCAGATAAACTTAGGAAATAGACGATAAAAAGGAAGAGTGAAACAAAACCAACAACACCAATAAAAGTGAAAACTGGATTGAAAAACAGGAAGCAAGGGTAACCATAAAGAAGCAGAATATAAAGCAAAAATGCAATCAAATAGGAAAACAAAACCTTAAACTTAGACTTCTCAGTCAAAAGAAAAGCTAAAGCCAGAGAACTCAAAGCAATGAAAACCATTAAAAAGTAAATAGACTTGTAAGCCTCACCTCTAACCCACCTCAAATAGGATTTAATGCTAAGAAGTATGATTTGTGCCTCCCTCAAGTAGCCATAACAAACAGCAAAATCATTCCTATTGAAAGTTAAGTTAGCATCATAAAACAATCCCTCAACCCTACTCAAACGCCTCCTAAGAGAAGTAGCATAGAAACCCTCAACCTCAGCCTTCTCCACATCCAACTCCACAGACGAGTAAAGATCATATAAATATTCAAAAGAACGCCTCAAAGACAATACGGGTAGAGAGACACTTAAAAAGCCGCCTTGACTCAAGACAACAGGCTCATCAAACATCAGAGTCATAGCATAATTAACTCGATACCAACCCCTAACCTCCTCTAAAAAAGTAGCCTCAATATAGACGTTAAAGGGGAAATTAGCTGGAACAATAATAGTGTTCTCATAAACTCCAATCGCCCTCAAGATAAACTCAAGCCTACGGTCAAAAGAAACCTCATAAAAAGTAAACCTCCTCAACCACCATTCAGGAAGCTTGGGATGAACAACATGTCCATAAACATTAACGGCACCATCAAAATTAAATCTCTCACCACTAAAATCAACAACCACAAATCTAAGACTAGGAACAACACTGAAATTCAAGTGAAAGAAAATTCCACTACAATTAATAGTAGCCGCAGGATACAAGTTAAAGTCAACTCTAAAACTCCCACCACCCTTAACTATCGGCCACCTAACACTGGGAATATAATCAAAACCAATAGTAGAATCATTATCGTACCATGCACACAAACCAATATTAGGTAAATCAGCCGAGGCAACACTGAAATTCAAGGAGTAGTATCCATCACCATCTGTGACGGTATAGGCAATTGGGGAGGCATCCACAAAAACAAATATTGAAGCATTCCCAATACCAGTAAAACTCACACCATCACAAACACGTCCAAAAAACTCAACATAAACAACATCTCCACCACAAACAGAAGATGGAAATAAGAAAATAGGAAACAAGACAGTTAAACATAGTAGTAGCATAGGCAAATGATGCCTCAGCATTTTCAATTAAATTAAATTCAAATAAAAATATAAACATTATATTATATAACATTAAAACAATGAAAAGTTCAAGGCAAGACTAGTAGAAGTCAAGAAGCCTAGAATTATATTACTCCCAACAAAATAATTAACATGAGAAAATGAATGCAAATGAAATATTTGAAGCCATATCCCATCCAACAAGAATAAGAATTCTGGAAATATTAGCTGAAAAACCATTGGGCTTCGCCGACCTTAAAAGAAAACTCAACATTAAAAGTAGTGGTAAACTAGACTTCCACCTCAAGAAACTAGAAAACCTAATAACAGTCAATCAAGATGGAAAATACATCTTAACAGAGAAAGGCTATGCAGCATTAAATGCAATCAAAGTCATTAACAGATATGGATGGCAGAAAAGAGCATTATACATCAATATAATAGCATACATAGCATTTAACGCATATTTCGCAGTGATAAGAACCACAACATGGCTTAAAATAATATTACCAATAACTACAGCTTGGATAATATTCTACACTTACTGGACGAAACGTAGGAGAGGCTTAGCCACCTAGCCGTTTATTTCATACCAGTCTAACCCTCTATCTTAACCGTTCAATAAGCTCCCTAAAATTATCAATCCAAACAGTTATAGTGTCAACTTTAGGTATTCTACTTAAAACCTCATTTATCAATGACTTGAAAATCCACTCCTTACCCTTAACTGCATAAAGTTCTTCAATCTCCAAGCTGTTTTCATGTAAATGACAGATAATGAAGCCTAAAAGTCTCCCCTTCTCCTCAGCAGCTAAACAAAACTCTGGAAAACCCTTTAAATGCCACTCAACATGCTCCCTAACTGCATCAATATCCTCACCAGGATACTTATCAACCATTAACTTAGCTATCAAATCAACTTCAGATAACTTAAGCCTCCTAATCCTCAAACAAATCAACTCCAACATAATATTGAGAAGGTCATATTTGTCAATTTAGGTTAAAGCACATTAAAATCAGTTAACTATATTTATTAATGGAAAAATAAGTTACTTAGAGAAATAAAAATGTGGTGAAAATGGAAAGAATCCATAAACCATACAAAATAGACTCCTTCTATCATTTCCCCAACAAAGATGTAATTGGATTTCACTTCACCCTAGAATCAAAGGCAATTGACGTACCAGGAGTAGTAGTAAACCTCTTAACAGTATTCTCAGTAAATAATATATCAATACTAGGCTTCGACATATCCCAAGTAAAACCCCAAGCACCCTTCGAAGGCTTCATATACGCAGATATAACTGGGAAAAATATAGATCCAGACAAGCTACTAGAAGAACTAAAGGATAAACCCTACGTAATAGATGTAAAACTAATAAAACCATTATTCAATGGAGTAATATGCGACACATACTTCTTCCCACTCTATGCACTAGGTGAAAGAGCAATAATTTTCATTCAAAGAGGATATGAAGGAATAATTAAGAGAGCAAGACTTGAATTAGGCTCAGCATTCAACACACTACTCTACCTCCAAGGATTCGACATGGGATTAAATGCATTTCAAAGAGGACATAGAAAAATAGCAGGAAGAAAAACTGAAAGACTAATAAAACTATTCGAAGAACTATTCAAGCAATCAGGTTTCGGAGTAATGAAAGTAGAGGAAATAGACCTTGAAAGAAAAGAAGCCACCATAAAAATCTACGACCTATTCGAATGCGAACTATTCAAAGGCTCAAACAAATGTGAATCACATCTCATGCGAGGATTACTGGCAGGATGGTTCAGCCAACTATTTAAAACAAAGGTGGTAGCAATAGAAGTAAAATGCATAGCAAAGGGAGATCCATACTGTCTATTCAAAATTAAGCCAACAACAAGTTAAATTCAACAGCATTTTTCCCATATGCTTCACAATTCATTATAAATCCATTAAAACTATTGAATTCACTTCATCAAGGGTTCCAAGATCACATGCCTTAATCATCCCATCTGAAATCGTATACAATATATTACCTATGTATAATGCCCTCTTAATGCTATATGGAGAAGAGAAGTAAAAGCCACTCTTCAAAAACTCATCCTCATCCCCAATATGAGTTATCCTACCCCGGAGAGTCAAGTTATCTACATCCACATTAAAGACATATACTCCCTGCCAAACAAAGTCACCATAAGCATTAGGAGGAACACCATCAGGATACTTTTCAGAATCAATTTCAGCAAGCAATACTGGTATAACCATTAAATGCTTCTCCAAGCTGAAGAGCAATGCATGATGATCACGCAGTATGGGTGAGTCAGTCCCCCTATCACCAATAACATACCTTACAATTTGCTTAGGCTTCTCAGGATCAGAAACATCGAATAATGAAATCTTAACTCCCTGATACCATGCAAAGTCACCCTCCTCAGCCTCAACAGTCTCCTTCCCAATACCAATTATATGATTCTCATCAACTGGATGTAGATAATCAGAGTATCCAGGAATCTTCAACTTACCTAAAACCCTAGGATTCTCAGGATCACTCAAATCTATTACGAAAAGTGGATCAACCTTCCTGAAGGTTACCAAGTAACATCTATCACCCATAAATCTTGCAGAGTAAATTCGCTCACCTGGAGCTAAATTCTCAAGTCTACCAGTAACATTAAGATTCATATCCAAAATGTAAATGTGATTCCTAGAAGTAGCCCTACTCAAAAATCTAGCCACATGTCCAGTTGTAGTTGCAATCCTAAAATACCCATCATATTCATCCATTGAAAATTGATTTAAAATTCTACCCGGAACCCTACCACTAGCCTCAACAATCAACTCTCCATCATCAACTCTTATCCTATGAATAATAGTGCTCTCAATATTAGAAGAGCAATCAGTCATTGTAACATATATATTATTAATAGACATGTACATGCTAGAGCTAAAGCCACTCAAAACAACCTTACAAGTAGGCTTCAAATCATCCTCCAAAACATTAACAGCCAAAATAACAATATACTGACAGAAAACATCAGTGACATTAGGAGAATAAAAGATTTGAGAAGCATTAATTAAATGCAATTCACCATCAAAATAAACTTTAGGAATAATAACGTCAAATCCACCTTCACAGTCAAGAATTCTAACAGCAGGCTGACTGGAAACCACATATAAATATTCGTCAATCATCCTTGAACTCAAATATGAACCCTCCAAAGCCAAATCCCTCTTCAAAACAGGATTACCTTTATCCTCAACATCGAAAATCTTAATGTGAAAACCATAACTCACAGGGAAAACCTTTACATCACCATCCAAGTAAGGTAATCCATATCCAATCTGCTCAAAAACAATCAGCCTATCACCATAAACAAACAATCCCATCAAACTACCATTAAAATTCAAAATAGACTCAACCCTCAAATCCTCAGCTGGATATGCATGAACAATGTAAACCCTACTTCCTGAACTCAAATAGATATACTCACCATCAGTCTTAACCAAGTCAGCCTCATCAACACCCTCAACCTGAATATTAGTCTTAGAATAATCAGGCAAATTAGATTCAAGTGCAGAAGACTTCATAAATGAAACCCTACTATTAAGAGGAAAAAACCTTAAACCAGAATAATATAAATGGAAACGCCTACTTCTACCCCAATCCAAACTAGCTGAAATAAAACTCCTCAACTCATCATAGGAAGAAAAACTCTTCAATTTAACACTAAATCCAAAAGCATAATAATCAACAAAACCAGAGAAAACAGCAATATCAATTATGATAATTGAAAATAGAAATGCAAAAATAATAGCCCTCCTCAAACCACACCACCATGAAAATCAATAGAAAAGAAAAATAATATCCTACACTTTAGAACACAAATTAAAAAATATAGAACACCATAAACCAACATCAATAAGTTTAAAAGCCAAGGAAACAATGACAAACTAGTCGATGTGATTAAATCTTGAACTTCATAAAAAAGCTAACCACACCTAAAGTAGAATTAGAAGTCAAACTGGAAAAAATGTGGATTAAAGCTGGAGAAGAAATAAGCGGAGAAATCATAATTAAACCCCATGAAAAATTCACTGCAAAAATGATAACAATAACCCTCAAAAAACATGAAAAGCAAAAAATAGTCTATGGCTACGATGAATTTGGAGGAGAGTTATTCACAGAAAAATGGAAAGAAAAACAAAAGGCAAAACAAATAGAAAAGTTAAAACGGAAAGAAGAAGAATTCAACATAAACACCACTAGGAAAATATTCTTCAAAATTCCAACCCCACAAACCATAAAGCCATCAAAACTATGGAAGAGAAGATACACCCTAACAATTACAATTCACATAGAAAATAGGAGAAATCTAACAAGAGAAATAGAAGTCAAAATAAATCCAAGAAACTAAGAAAACTTATGTAGAAGAAAGAAGACTCAAATAAGAAATTAAAGATGAAGTCTAAAAGAAGCAAAGTCAAGCTAATCATAATAACAGTAACAGCATCCTCCATAATTAAAACATAAACCCACATGAAACATTGAAAAATGAAGAAGCCATACCAAGCAATACAATCAAAATAACCATCATATAGTGCCAAACTAACATGCTTATTAAGGTGAAAAGACAAGTCTAGAATAGAACAATGTGAGGAAAAATAAATGGCGAAAAACATTACCCAACAAGTACATATAGAATTGGAACCTTTCTATACCTACCAAATAGGAATATTATTGGATTCCACTTCTCCTTCCATCACAAAGCACTAGACAAACCAGGCATACTAGTAAGCCTTCTATCCATATTCTCAATCAGAAACATCCCAATAGTAGGCTTTGACATATCCCAAGTATCTCCTAAAACACCCATAGAAGGCTTCATATACATAGACATAACCGGTAGAAAGGATGTAGATCCAAGGGAAATAATAGACGAAATGAAGAGCAAACCATACGTGATAGACATAAAACTCATAAAACCACTATTCAACGGATTAATATGCGACCCATACTTCTTCCCACTAAACGTATTCAATGAAAGGGCAATAATATTCCTAAGAAGAAACTATGAGGGAATGATAAAGGAGATTAGAAGGCAGCTTGGATCAGCTGCAGAAACACTACTATACCTAATGGGATACAACATAGGGGTAAACTACTATGAAAAGGGAGGAAAAATAATAGCTGGAAGAGACCTAGACAAACTAATCAGACTGACAATAGAATCAATAAAACAGATAGGACTGGGCATAATAGAAATCGAAGAAATAAACAGTGAAAAACTAGAGGCAACCGTGAAGATACATCAATCATCCGAATGCGAACTGTTCAAAAAATCAAAAAAACCAGAATCACACTTCATAAGGGGAATAATGGCAGGATGGATAAGCCAGCTATTCAAATCAAAGGTTGAGGTAACCGAGGTAAAATGCATAGCAAAGGGAGACCCATACTGCCAATTCAAAATAAAATTCATAAGCGAAGAGAAAGAGAGAATAAAGGAAATGCTTAAGGCTATAAGTGAAATCCTAAAATCAAAATAATAAACCTAACCCCACCGAAAACAGTACAATTCAACCCATCAGCCACAAGCATCAACTCATCCAACTTAAATGCAGACTGAAGATAAACTGCAGCTTAGAGAAAATTATTATTTAACTCCAAAGTCCATGATAGACACTGTGAGTGAGACCACGAAAAACATGAATTTCACCAAACTCACTACACCATGAAAGCCAACCATCAATACCACCCTTCAATAGTAAGTTGGGCAAACACCTAACATATAAACCCAAAAGGTTGAACTCAGTGGCAAAC
>Ga0180301_10000941_pt1 | contig 22814 bp, 19 predicted proteins | sample GuaBasSediGuay16_FD_121797 | JGI IMG/M metagenome (GOLD analysis project Ga0180301, IMG submission 121797) | Subseafloor sediment microbial communities from Guaymas Basin, Gulf of California, Mexico - Guay16, Core 4569-2, 12-15 cm | ecosystem: Environmental > Aquatic > Marine > Hydrothermal...
ACCATTGGTGGTTAATTCAAGCTTTCCTTTCTCAGTGCTTGCACTATTATCGGCATAAACATACCAAAGATAAGTATCTTCAGCGCTTTGGTTTGTAATTTCGACATTGGTGTTGTAAGCTTCGATAGAATAGGCATTGTTATCGTAGTCAATATAAGTATAACCATTTGTAGTAATTGTAAAAAGACCTCTCTGACCTCCGGAATTATCTATATAAACATTGTAGATATAGGTACTACCCACGCCCTCATTACTAAAAACAATATTGCCATTTGTTGTAGATAATCTATTAACATTGATATTATCATTGCTTTTATTAACTATCTCAATATTACCATTATCTGAACTAGCGCTAAGATTGGAAACCTCTGTTTCTAAGGCATTGCCTGAGCCTATACCATTTGCCGCAGACATATCAAGTTGGTTGCCTATGATATCTGTTGCTTCTGAGTCCGCGTTATCATTAATCGCCCCAGAGGCTGTTAAACTTACATTGCCTGTTCCGGCATCTACTAAAGAAGTGAGGTTTATATTTGCCCCTTGCAAGCGAATATTACCTCCGTTAGAATTAAGACCTAATCCCTTACCTAAGTTAAGGTTTCCGGGGCCCTTATCATCAAAGTCAGCAAATAATTCAATTTTGCCACCATATGTCTTAATCCCATCATCATTAAGATTAATGTTGTTACCGGCTTCAATCTTAAAAGTTTCGGTATCAAAATTAATAAGATCTAGTAAATTATCAGTTAAATTAAATGTTACGTTGTTGTCAGCCTGAACTATTATGTTTGTATCGTCTTGTGTTTCGAACAATGTTTCCCATGCATCATCTATAGAAAAATTCGGAGGGTCAAAAAGAATTGTCCCGGCATCTCCTTCTAAGGACGAGGTATCTATTGCCCCTTTTGTCACATCTAAATTAACACCGCTTATCTCTACAAACCCTCCATCAGCGCCAGATTCTTTCGCGCTTACATCAATTGTTCCTGTATTTGATGCGACAGAATCTTCACCTTCAGCAATTAAGTAAACTTCACCGTTCTTATTTACCAAGCTCTCTGCTTCAATTATCCCTTCATTATTCACTGCCTTATCAAAGACGCCGTCCAAGGCTTTAGCCGTAAGAATGACTTTTCCTCCTTCTGTGCAAATACTGCCAGTATTTTTTACTGCTGAGTCTTTACCTTTTAAGTTCTGAGAAGTTGCTTCGTCAACTACTACTGAGATTAATCCTTGAGGGTCTAAGTTTAAGGTTAGAGCCTCGCCTGAGGCTAAAGCTACACTTCCTAAGCTTGCCTCAATTACTCCTGAGTTTTCAACTGATGAACCTAACAAGGCAACATATCCTCCAGGAGCAGAGATATATCCCTGATTAACCACAGAACCACCCTGCCCATAGAAAGTATATCTTCCCGCTAAAAAGTCCTCATCAGATATATTTAAGGTAGAAGCTACTAACCCTGCAGTATCTACATAAGAATTAGGCCCGAATAATATCCCGTTAGGGTTAATCAAGAATAATTTTCCCGTAGCGGTTAGAGTTCCCAGAATAGAAGAAGGGTTAGCTCCTACTACCCGGTTTAAAGCTACTGAAGATGACGAGGGCTGGTAAAAATGGACTGCTTCCGACTGAGCAATTGAAAAACTCTGCCAGTTAGCAATCATCTTGTCGGTTGTAACCTTTACCTTCATTGTATTATCGGCAGCAGAGACCTCTGCTTCTCCCGAGACAATATCTGCTTCTTGGGGAAGAGGATAGCTGTACTGAGGTATAAATAGAAAAGAAAGAAAAGTAAATAAAGCTGAAATTTTTAAAAACTTCCTTTTATCCACAATCAACTTCTTATTTTTATATAAATTTTGCATATAAATTAAATAAACAAAGGACAGTCCAAAAAGAAAACGTTTTCACGAGTATAACATATTATGAATTCTTTTTTCAAGGACAAAGCTAAAAAGAACTTAAGATTATTATATTAAAGCTTTAGCATAAAGCATTATAAAAAGTTCAAGACTCTCTACTTTATCAATAATAGTTAGAAATTCTCTCAGAATCTTTTAGTAACCTCTACCCATCTCTGGAGATTATGGCCATCTGAAGAATCTCTTCCTAAAGGATAACCAAACTCTATCCCTGCTGAGAAATTATTAGAGAGATTAAGCCTGAATCCAAAGCCTGCGCTCTTTAAGGTTCTGTGTTTGTGTTCTCCAGCTAAGGGTTTATTTAAATGAACAGTGGCCCAATCATAAAAAAGGACTATATGAAAAGTATCATAAAGGGTATCTTTGGTAAGAGGTACCTTAAGCTTCTTAGGAAGGAAATAAGGAGGAAAAGACCACTCCAAACTTGTATAGTAGCCTTTATCTCCAGAAAACTCAGCAGCCGGATAGCCTCTTACATTCACCGGCCCACCAATCTGAAATTCTTCAGAAGCTACTAAATTATAATTAGAATACTGGGCAGAATTCTTCCATAAAATATAAGAAGATAAAGGCCCAGGTTGAAGTCGGAATAAATTAAACACGCCTTTAAAAAACTTTCCTCCAGCACCTGTTCGCGAAGCATTATCATCCTTTGCTGACATTCCTCCCATTATATTAGGAACCCCTGTATCTAATTCTAAAGTAAAAATGGTTCTGCCCCATCTGTCACTTATATCTAAATCAAAACCTCCCTTAAAAACCCTGAGTCTATCCTCTGAATCTAAAGCACCTAGAAGATAATTCTTTATATCTTTATAGTCAAAACCAAAATTAAACCTTAAATCTAAATTAGGGGTAGTAATAGCTCTCTTAGTAAGAAAAATCCCGTAAACATCAGCTTTTCCTATCGATTCCGAAACCTCAAATTCCCGGCCCAGTTTAGTCTTACTGTGAATAAAGTAACCCCCGACTTCTAAAGTATTGCTCAGAGGAAGAATGTAGCGGGTTGCCTTCAAATGATAGTAGCTGTACTCAGACATCTGATATTTAAAATAGAGTTTATCGTCCCAGCCTAAAAGATTGTTATGCTCAACAGTAAAAGAATAGCGGTCTTTTTCTATGTAGCGAGAACCATAATTATCAAACTCAAACCCTAAGTGAAAAGGGAAATTATCTTTTACCTCTAAAATTATATCAGTTGTTCCGGGTTCTTCTCCTGGCTTAAGAACTGCCTTTACAGTTCTGTCCGGGTGCTCATTAATATAGGTAAGAGACTTCTGAAGAAGAAAATAATCAAAGGGTTCACCTTTCTTCAGGCTGATTTTTTTTCCAGAAGGGAGGTTTTAAAGTAGCGGTTTCCTTTTATCTCTAACCTACCTAATTCCCCCTCCACTACTCTTATTATTAAAATATTATTTCTTATAGTCTGAGGAGGAATGTAAGCCCTAGAAGTAACATAACCTTTTTTTCTATATTCATCAGTTATCAAATCAGCTACCTTCTGCATATCTTTCAAAGAAAGCTCTTTATTCTCATATTCAGAAGTTATTTTTTCAATAACCTCTTGAGGAATTAAAGTAGCACCTTCTACTCTAATCTCCTTAATAAGAATTTTAGGGCCTGCTTCTTCAGGAATAATTTCTTCAGGAAGGGTTTCTTTAGGAGAAGGTTTGGGTTTTGTAATTTTCTCTTCTAATTTCTTTTTTCTCTCTAACTCTCTCTCTTGCTGAATGAGCCCTCCTGCAGTTTGAGAAGCAGGGGGCTGGGGAAAAGCCTTTGTAAAATAAACTGCAAGAAAGAAACAAATAAAAATTCTTACTACATCTCTTCTCATCTATTCACCTATTAAAAAGCTCCTTATTTTCCTATAAGTAATATTAGGTGTCAAGGACTTTATTATAAGACACTCTGTCAGGTTTTAGTAGGCAGTTTTTTCTGGCCTTAAGAGTATTAAGGTGTCAGCGTAAACTTACCTTACCATTATTAGTGTGATTTTACAAACCCATATAATACCAGAAAGTATTGATTTATATAGATATTTGTTCCACACTAATTATGAAGGAACCAAAAATTACGACTCGACCTGCTCTAATTGTTCCCCCTAATCGCGACTCGATATTTCTGTCACTTATTCTTATAATACAGGACTATACTTCGTTCCGGAAGGCCTATATCTGCGGATACAACAGAACATTTGACCATAAAGAGGAAAAATATAGCGCGCCGCTCTGCAGAAAGTGATTCAAAGTTACCCTGCCCTTTACTTATAATGACCTCTGCCTTACGAAAAATTTCTCGGAAAGAGGGCGAACACAGAGATAAGACTGTTCCCGGTGCATCTGAACCGTTAGGTATAACCCTTGCCCATTTATCTATCCCCGCACGGTAAGCATCTTCCGGAAGAGCGTCATTTATTATGGGAGAGGACTTAACAGCATAAGTGATGGAACAGAAAGGATTGTTTCGTTTGATTTCTTCTATAAGAAGCGCATCAAAGAATGTCTCTCCGGAATTATCAGCAAGATAGAGAATGTTCCTCGCCTCACTCACACATCTGCGGAATACCTTATAGTCGAAGCGGGCACCTTTCCGTTTTCGAATGGTATGTTCTTCCATTCTTAAGATATCCTTTATTTCTCTCTTAATATCATAAAAGGTACTTGCTCCATAATCAATAATATTGCCAGCAACAGCAAGTTTTACGGCCATAAGGAGGGGGTCTCTTGCAGAAAGGATTTTTTTCTTAAGAAGAGGATATATTTTCTCCACTGTCTGGTTACTTCTCTCTTTTATTTTTTTATAGGGGTCGTGTTTTTTAGTGACATTGCGGACAATAGAATAGATGATTTTGCCCATCTGTGGAGGTGAAGAATTTAAAGAAAAGGTGGGGATAGTTTTCGCTATCTGGTTTATAATTTTACGTTTCTGCGAAGAAGTAGCACCTGCAAGTTCTGCCGCGCGTAGGGCCTGTTGAAAAAAACAGGGAATGCACTCAAGATATGTTTTCATAAAACCAGCCTAGCGTAAATTCTTTCTGGCAACTTCCTGCGCGGCGATAACAATAGGATATACAGTAGGCGCACTTGTAAGGTAAGGATGTGTAGCCATTTGAAGTGTTTCCAGTTCGGTATAAGACATTCTCTTCTCAATAGCTACACCAATCAGGTTTATCAGCTCTCCACAGGAAGGACCACCAGATACCTGTCCTCCTAAAATAACACCCGACTGACGCGAAAAGATAAGTTTCACCTTGATTTTATTAACATTAGGTAAAGTAGCCGGATGTTTGTCTGTTCCTTCTACAAGCGCGGACACAAATTCAAAACCCTCTTTCTCGGCGCTTTTTGCTGTTAAACCTGCGGAGCCAAGAACAAGACCATCTATATATGTAGAATAAATTGCGATTGTACCTTTATGCTCCCTTACTACTTTTAACTTATATAGGTTAGCACCGGCAATTCTTGCTTCAGCCGTCGCGGTAGATGCCAGCATAACAGGAGCATCCTTTCTCGTATAATAGTCACGTTTTCCTGCACAATCTCCTACAGCAAAGATATCTGGATCAAATGTACGCATATACTCATCTACCCATATTCCTTTACCTCGTCCTAAATCCAGACCAGCATCAACTGCGAGTTTTGTATTAGGGACAGCCCCTACACCAAGAATTATCCCATCAACGTCTATCTGCTGGCCATTAGCAAATTTTACCCCTTCAACCTTTTCTTTTCCATAAACTTCCGTCAGGTGAGTATTAAGAATAAGAATTACTCCTTTACTCTTTAATCTCTTCTCAGCAAGCACTGAGAATTCTTCGTCAAAGGAATTGGCAAGAATATGAGGAAGCATCTCTACAAGATGAACGTTTATACCTTTGATACTTGATATTTCATCAGCAAATTCTACGCCTATAAATCCACCCCCTACTATAAGGACATTTCGCGCATTTTTAATCTTCTCAACAACATTCCTAAGATAAACCATATCTTTGTGGATTGGGAATACCCCTTTCTTCTCAATTCCTGGAATAGGAGGAATGATAGGCGACGAACCGAGAGCAAGAATAAGTTTATCGTATCTATAAGAATCTCCCTTTTTTGTCTCTACATTCTTTTGACTCCGGTTGATTTTTGTCACTTCATCTATTACCACATCTATATTGTTTTTCTCAAGAGGAGCAATTCCTAACCGATTATCATCAGGGCTTTTTAAGCTTGAAAACATATAAGGAATCCCACAAGGGATACATCCATCTGCTATATGTTTCATCAGAACAATTTTTTTATCAGGATAATATTTACGTGCTGTAGTAGCACTTACCATTCCTGCCGGTCCGCCACCAATCACAAGAATATCAGTAACTTTTTTCATGTTTCTCCTCCTTTATTGTTTGTTTATATAAAAAGTAAGCATTAATCATAACACGTCCTTTTTGTTTGTCAACACATCTTGAAATAAGCGTTCTGTCAGGTTTTAGTAGGTAGTTTTTAGCGGCCTTAGAGAGATTAGGTTTTAGCGTAAACCTGCCATACTTAAACATTGTAATTTGCTAACGGCCCACGATAATAAAAAGCTTTGATTTACAAACACTTTTTTCGCATTGTTCAATTTACCATATATACTCAAAATCTGCTTTCAAGATAATTGTCTTGCCCGGTATAGTTTGCACAAAATACCTCATCGTATTCCTCTCTTCTTTTCTTCAACAAACATTGAATCATAAAAAAGCCCCCTTTTTTTATAAAGGGGGCTTTTCTGCGGCTTCAAAATCAGATTAGCTTCTTAAAATCTTTTTAGCAATGTTATCTGCCTTCTCAGTGATGAACTTAAGGCCGGTTTCTCTCTGGGTCTCTCTGTTTGCAGCATATATATCGTCCCTTTCAATGCCGGCCAGAGAAAATTTCCTTGCTCCTGCCATAAGTTGCTGCAGGCCTGCTTTTAACTTATCAGCAAGAGTATAAAGGGCAATAGCGCCCAGAGGAATATTTTTCATCTCTTTTTTGCCTACTTTCTTTTCCACATCATAGTAACCGGCAAAAATTTCTTCCGGCGTTGTTCCAAAGGCTGTAACTGACGGTGGCAATTTGTCCCACATACCGTTAACTTTGGCTTTTCTTTCAGGATAAAGTACTCCTTCAATGTTTGAACCGAGGTATCCTGGTATCATCAATGCCCTTCCCATACATACCAGTTTCGTAAAAGGTGCACCCAAAGCAAGGGCTTTAAAGATATGGTCTTCTCTTGCCAGTCCGCCAGCAAAAGCCATATCCACCACTTTTTTGCCTTTGTTGGCAAGTATCTTTGCGTATTCATAAGCCTTTGTATGAAGCAACAACGAAGGGACTCCCCAGGATTCCATCATATTCCAGGGGCTCATTCCTGTTCCTCCTCCTGAGCCGTCAATGGTAAGCAGGTCAAGTTTTGCCTCTGTAGCGTATTTTATTGCCATAGCCAAAGCTTCCATCCCATAAGAGCCGGTTTTAAGAGATATCCTTTTATAGCCAAGTTTTCTTAACCGCTTTACTCCTTTCATAAACGCATCTCTTACTTTTTCACGGCTCGATAAACTGGTGTATCCTAACCGGCTATGACGTGCAATTGACTTTATCGCACCTTTCTTAAACGCCTCCTGGATTTCGGGAAGTTCAGGGTCCGGGTCCACTACATAGCCGCGTTTTTTCAAGAAAAGGGCGTACTCTAAGTTTGTTACCTGAATTTCACCGCCGATACACTTTGCGCCCTGACCCCATTTAAGCTCCAAAATTACCTTGTCTCCGTATTTATCAATTACATATTCTGCTACGCCGTTGCGGGTGTCTTCTACATTCATCTGGACAATTATTGCTCCATATCCGTCATAGTAACGCAAGAAAGTTTCTATTCTTCTGTCAAGCTCGGGAGCTTTCTTTATTCTTCCTTTTTCAATAACAGCTTTTTTGTCAATTCCTACAACATTTTCTCCCACAACAATGGGAATTCCTACAAGTGCTGCTCCTGTGGCAAAGGACTCCCAGTATTTAGCAGCAATAAACGTAGAGCCCAAAGCCCCTGTCATTACCGGCACTCTGAACTTTGTTTTAATTTTCTGGCCAAACTCTCCTTCTGTGCTTACATTGGGAAAGATACAGTCATCTTCTGATGAGGTTAGCCCTTTAGGCAGATTTTTAGCTCCATAGAGGTAGCCGTCTATTCTTACTGAGTTGTAGCTTACCCCTACGTGATTTACATTGGCGCTTCCTGCAGTAATAAAGCTATAATCGCGCGGGTAAAGCATTTTACGTCCTCTTAAAGAAGAAAGCCATGTTTCGCATTTACCCCGGCAGTCGCAGCGGCATAAAGTACACAGCCCTGATTCACAGGGGTCACCGCGATTAACTGTGCCTAAAGCATCGTTTGATTTTGTAATAAAGCTCATAACACCTCCCTTTTTAGATAAAAAATAGGCACATTGTTTATTAAATAACACCCATATATAAATAAAAAGGCGTTCTTCTCATAAAGAGAAGAACGCCTTTGTCCTTCTTTGAACTTAAAATATCATATCTATTGAGGCAGCTTTTGTCAACTGTTTTTTATCTCATAAGCAAGGATTATTGCTTCAGCAATGTCCTTCATAGGAACACGTTTATCCATACTGGATTTGCGCAAGAGGTTATAAGCATCCTCTTCAGACAAATTCTGTTCCTTCATAAGAATCCCTTTTGCCTTTTCTATTTTTTTTCTTGCCTCCAGTTCTTCCTGGATAACCTTTGTTTTTACCATAAGTTCGGTATTCTCAATGGCCACTGCCGCCTGGTTGGCGACAGTTTGTAAAAGCTCAGTTTCGCTTTTTGTAAAACGGTGGGGTTTTGTAGTGTAGAGATTTATAACGCCTATTACCTTTTTTTTGACCATCATGGGGACGCTGAGCATAGAAACGAGTCCTTCTTTCTTTGCCAGTGTCTTTTCTTTGTAACGTTTATCTTTCTGGACATCTGAAATAGCAATTGGTTTTTTCTCCTTAGCTACAAGTCCAACTATCCCCTCTCCTACTTTAATGACGCGTTCTTTTAAATATTCTTTACTTAAAGCCTGGGTTGCTCTGATTTTTAACTCTTTTTTCTTGTCATCAAGAAGCCAGAGTGCGCATATCTTTGCCTGCATAACATTGGCGGTTAAGGTTACAATAAGTTTAAGCACATCCTCCAGATAAAGGTCGCTTGTAATAGCGGAGCTTATCTTACTTAAAGTGTTAAGATATTCTTTATAAGATGTCTTTTTCATGTTTTATAATTTTAGCAAACCTATTAAATAAAAGAAAGAATTATTTCTCTTAGAAGATATTGTATTCATTAATTTTTTTTGCGATAATATTATCTGTGGATAAGCTAAGGAAGATTTTAATTATTTCTTCGGATTTAACCCTGCGCGAAGTTCTTTATTTCTGTTTCGACGGCTGGGGATATGAGGTTTTTATAAAGGATAAATACGATTATAATGTAGATTTTATAAAAAAACTTTCTCCTACTGTCATTGTAATAGATGTTCATTCAGCCACAGAGGAGAATCTTAAAATATGTGAAATTATAAAAAATGACCCTCTTACATCTTTTATTCCCATAATAACTTTAATCGATAAGCGCCGCCTGAAGGTGCAACTTCTCAATTTAAAACACGGTATAGATGATTACCTTATTAAACCACCTGACCCTCTCGATTTAAGAGTCAGGATAGAGATGGCAATAAAAAGGTCTCAATACAGTCTTTATTCTAATCCTTTGACGGGATTGCCAGGAGGAAGAATTATTGAGGAAAACCTAAAAGAAAGGTTAGCGAAGAAAGTGTGTTTTTCTTTTGGCTATATTGATATAGATAATTTTAAATATTTCAATGATGTTTATGGTTACTTAAAGGGCGACAGGGTTATAATGCATACTTCTTATCTTCTTTATAGTGCAGTAAAAAAGTTTGGCAATGAAAATGATTTTATTGGACATATCGGTGGAGATGATTTTGTTTTTATTACCACCCCTGATAAATATGAAGCAGTATGTAAAAACTTTATATTAATGTTTGATAAGACAGTCCCTTTTCATTATTCCGCAGAAGACAGAAAGTGTGGTTTTATTATTGCCCGCGATAGAACACACAAGATTAAAAAAATTCCTTTAATGAGTGTTTCTATCGGTGTTATAAACAAGAATGAAAAATCAGATATTAAAAGCATAATTGAGATAAATGAAAAAATAGCCCAGATAAAGAAGTACCTTAAGAAAATCGAAGGCAGTACCTATATGGCAGACAGAAGAAGTCAGAATGAAAACAAGACTTCTGCCTGGAAATACAACAAAAAGTACATATTCTTAAAAGATTATAAGCCTTTAGGTCAGATATTGCTGGAAAGAAACATAATCACCGCCAGACAGCTTGAGGAAGCATTGAATGTTCACTGGCGTAAAGGTATTGCTTTAGGCGAAGTATTAAAAGAATATTATTTCTTAAAAGAAAAAGACTTGGAAGAAGCCCTTACTATTCAAAAGTCTTTTGTTTCGCCTTCTTCCTTATCCAATTAACTATTCTACTGTAAAGCTAAAAATTTATTTAAGGGGAGAGAATATTATCTGATAGTATTCTTTTATGCTTTGTAAGGACTTAAATACAACTATTCCTATCAGGCAAGTTATAACGATAAGAATTAAGGTTACGATTATCTTTGTTTTTATACTGTATCTTGGATTTATCCATAAAATGGGAAGAGCAAAAGGCCCTACGCAAAGAAAAGCAATTACGAAAAAAGATGGTTTAAAATACCACGGGATAGAATCCTTATTTTTTGAAACAGGCTTATTCAGAGACTCCCCGCAATAACGGCATTTTATAGCTTCCTCTTGAATCTCTTCTGCACAATAGGGACATTTCTTCATAGCTCTTTAAAATATTTCTATAGCATTCATTTTAACCCATCCCGTTTTACCGTCAATTCTTTTTATTTTGCACCACTCACCTTGTCTTTTGACAATAGTTACTTTCATTCCTTCATAAAGAGTAAAATAGCTCGTGGCTGATTTTAATGGTTCAAATTTTGCGTCAGTATTTTCCTTAACCACTATTGCCTCTTTACCCAAGAGAGAAACTTTGTGGTAAAAGCTTAAAAGTGTTAATAAGAATACAAAAATTACCACAGCTATAATTGCCAAACGGTATTTTCTTATTAACCTTACATATAAACTTAAGATTATAACTGCCAGAATAATAATATAAAGGCAGGAAAGCAATATGCTAAGCTCATCAATGGTGAAGTTCTTAAATATTTTATCTGTGAAACGTATTAGCCAGCTACGTTTGTCTTTTATAAACCCTCCTTTGACTAAAGAACGGGCGTATTTATAATTGGATTCTAAATCGCTGTCGCGGGGAATAAGGCGTTTTGCTTTCTCATAATTAAGTAAAGCTTTACCCAGCTTACCCTTTTTAAAATAACAGTTTCCCAGATTGTAATAAATGGCGCCGCTTTCAAATCCTTTTTCTATAATCTTATTATATTCTTTTATAGCTTCATCATACTCGCCATACTCATACATTGCGCCTGCAGTGTAGAATATGGTTTTTAAATCATCTTTCTTGTTGGCGAAGACATAAGAAGAGGCAGCGAAGAATAGCAAGGTTGTTAAAAAGGTTATTTTATGTTTTGTTTTATAGAACATCATATCCTTTTTCTCTCAAGGTAATCAATTATTTCTCTTATATCTTTAAAAATACTTTCCATCTCGTTCTTGCTAAATTCTGAAGAAGCGTAACGTGCCATTTCACACTTCTCAAAAACATTTCTTAATTTATCCATAATGGTTGCTTCTACATTCTTGGTTTTTAATACATTTTCTATAGCACTATAGGTAATTTCTCCAGAATACAGATGTAATTTATTTTTAAAATACTTTTTTAATGTATTAAAAATAGCATCAAAAAATTTATCATTCTCTTGTGTTTTTAAATAATTTTCAGCAATTTTTATCCCTTTACGTGCACTCAAGGGAGCTTGCAGTTTCTGGGCATACCTTGTGTCTGTTTTAAGCCTCTCTTTGTGCTTATAAAGAGCAACGAAGGATATAAAAGCAATCAGAGTTATTATTTGGAACAGCCAGTAAGCCGCATTTTTATAAAGATAATGGTCTTTTCTTTTTAGCTTCCCGATAGATTCCTTGATATAGAGAATATCTTTACCAAGGGTCTCCTGAGGAAACGTTTCTTTGGTGTGTGGCTTAAGATCTGTTATCTTTGCCTCTCTGCCAGAAGCAGGCTTAACATTTAAAGAAAAAGGTCCTTTTGTAATGGTGTGGTATTTGCCATCTTTAGGGTTGAAGAAGCTAAAGGATATTTTGGGAATATCTTTTACTTCTTCTGACTGGGGTATAATTACCTGCGTAAAAGTTTTAACGTTTTCTTCTTGTTCTGTTTCTGGCTCGTATACTTTGATATTTTCTTTAGATTCAAGCGCAGGGGGAATTACAGTATCGAAGTTTCCCTCCCCTTCTATTTTCATTTTTAAAGTTACAGGGTCTCCTACACTAACATCAGCTGGAGAAACTTCTGCGTCAAAGCTAAAATCGCCTACAGCCCCCTTAAAATCCAGTGGCTGATTTTCCTCTGGCAGAGGCAAAACATTAATATTTACTTTAGGAGAAGAAAGAGCAATAGGGTATGTTTCATATGTGCCAAAAAAATCTTCAAAGATATTACTGCCAAAGAAATCGTCAAAAGAAGAAGGCATGCGGTGCTCTCTTCTTAACATCAGATTACATTCAATGTCTGCTTCTCCCAAAACTAAATTTCCAGTTTTCGTAGCAAATGCATACGTTTTAAATTCAACCACATCATAAAGCAGGTCGTTTAGAGTTTCACGGTATTGTGTGGGTTTATCAAATTCCTTAACAATAAACCCTTCAGATTTTAGTTTAGGATATTGAATGTCGCGTATCGCCAGGCGGTTAACATACAATTTTACAGTTAAGGGAATAATTTCATTTAAGTAAACTTTTGTTTTGGCAGGTTCAATTGTAAGAAAGATACGGTCTTTAAGCTCTTCTTCGTTTATACTGCAGGATGAAGAGGGCGATGTTTTTTGATAAGAATAAGGATGATGGCCCGATATTACCTCAATGTCTATTGAGTTTGAAGTAAAAGTTTTGCCTTTATATTCAATTGAAAACGGCCCCACAGTAAACGTTCCTGTTTTTAAGGGAATGAGTCTGTAAATATGCGTAATAGAAGTTGATATCTTGCCATTTACAATAGATATCCTTGTGGAGGGCCCAACGTAACGCACGCGAAACCCTTCGATTTCTCCAAGGGAAGGCGCAGGAATACTTTGCGTTCCGTAAAAAGATAAATTAAGCTGAACAGATGAGCCCAAAGAGATTCTATTGTTATCAACAGTAATTTCAAAGTGAATATCTTTGCCCCAGCATAAAAATATATTTAGAGACATTGCTATAAAAAAAGTGAATATAAATACCATTTTGTATTTTATGTTTCTTTTTTTCATTACCAATCTTTCTCTACAGGAGCGTAATACACCCCTTTTGTTTCTTTATTGAAATTAGTAAGAGGGGCTTCTTTGTAGCTATAGCGTTCCAATAACATTTTTGCTTCTTTTTCGGTCATTCCTTTTTTGTTTTCTTGAGATTCCTTTTTGGCTAAGCTTTTATTTTCCTTTTTGTCCCGTTCTTTTTTCTCTAAAGTATTTTTTAAAGGCTGTTTGTTTTGCTGTGAGGCGTTCTTTTTATTCTCATTTTGCTTTTCTTTATTTTTCTCTGCGCTCTTTTTTTCCTGGTTGTTACCTTCTTTATTTGTTCCTTTCTGTTTTTCTTTGTTGTTCTTTTCTTGTTGGTTCTGTCTTTTCTTTAGTTTATCAAGAAGCGTTTTCAACTCTTTCTCTACGAATTCATGATTATACTTAGCATCAATGTTTTTCTCATCTAACTCTATTGCGCGTTTATAGTAATCGAGGGCTTGCCGGTAAAGATTGATTGCCTCTTGCAAATCGGTATTTATTTTACGTTTGCCCATTCTATATTTAGCGTTAGCAATGTTATAGTTTGCCTTTGATTCTAATTTTCTGTTGTCGGTAGTTAGGCTTTTTACAAAGAAGTCAATTGCCTTTTTGTAGTTGCCCTTTTTATACCATGCTGTGCCCATATTAAAATTTATTATAGGAGAATCGGGTTCGTATTCCTGCGCCTCTTTATAGTATTTTAAAGCCTCATCGAATTTCCCCTTTTTATACATGCGATTGCCCTTTTGTATTTTCTTAGCAGCCGATAAAGCATAACACCACTGTAAAGGCGCGCCAATAAATGCAAGAATAATAGTGCAATTAATAATAAATGTTCTCATTTTTTCGGTTTTCGTTAATAAAAAGTTCTACCAAAAGTATAAGGAATGCAATAAAAAGAGGTATTTGAAATCTTTCTTCGTATTGTTTTGCCATTTTGCTTTTAATTTCTCTTTTTTCCATTTTAGACAGTTTCTTTTCATAAATCAAGTTTAACCCGAATTCTTTTATACCACTTCTTACGAAGCTCCCCCCTGTTGTAAGTGCTATTTTTTGCAATGTTGTCTCATCCAGCCTTGTTTTAACTACGTTTCCGTTTCTGTCTCTTAAAAAAGTTTTATGCCCGGTTTTGTCTGTTATAGGTATAAGTTCTCCTTCGGGTGTGCCTATACCTATGCAGAATATCTTTATTCCTTCTTTTTTTGCTTCTTTTGCTGCTTTAATAGGGTCTCCTTCGTGGTTTTCACCATCAGTAATAAGAATTAAGACTTTATATTTCTTTAATCCCCCTTCAAAACTTCTTATTGCTTCTTTTATTGCACTGGATATAGAAGTTCCTCCCCTGGGTATTGTGTTAACGTCTATATTGCGCAGAGTTGTAAGAAATCCTCCATAATCTATGGTTAGTGGGCACACAGGGAATGCCTCTCCGGAAAAAGCTATTAACCCAATACGGTCCCCTTTTAAATGCTTTATGAAATCCATAATGGCTAATTTTGCCCTTTCAAGGCGATTGGGTTTTATGTCGTCGGCTAACATACTTTTTGAGGTGTCCAGGGCTATGATGATATCTAACCCTTTACGTTTTATTTTCTGCCATTTAAACCCCCATTGCGGACGCATAACTGAGATAACCATAAAAACTACAGCAATAACTATTAGTGTTGCTTTTAAGTTTTGCCTCTTTGTACTTAAAGAGGGTGCGAGCTTGTTAATCAGCTTCTTCCCGGCAAATTTCTCTTCTGTAGCCTTTTTTTTCTTAAAGCCCCAGATGTAAAATATTATAAGCGCAATTACTACCCAGATAAAATGTATGGCAGAAAAATTAGCAAATCTCATTTTCTTCTATTGTTTTACGGTATCTTTCTTAAAACTGTGTATTTTAATACTTCCTCTATTAATAAAAATATAAAAGCTATACCTAAAAATATCCAGAATAACTCTCTGTATTCAGAGTATCCGGTTTCTTCTATAGGGGTCTTTTCCATCTTGTCTATTTCTGCATATATCTTCCGCAGGGATTTTGTATCAGTAGCACGGAAATATCTTCCTCCTGTCTTAGAAGCTATCTCCATCAGAGTATCCTCATCGAGGTCGATTTTTACCGGTTGATAAACAGTATTGCCAAAAAAGTCCTTTACAGGATAAGGCGCTAAGCCTTTTGTCCCCGCCCCTATAGTATAGACCTTTATTCCCAGAGTTTTGGCTGTTTCTGCAGCCAGCGATGGAGAGATATCTCCCGCGTTATTTCTTCCGTCAGTAAGAAGAATAATTATTTTACTTTTAGCTTCTGAGTCTTTTAATCTATTTAAGGCACATACTAACCCTAAACCAATAGCTGTCCCATCTTCAATCATCCTTGTTTTTATTCTTTGTAAATTTTCCAATAGCCATCCATAATCAAGGGTTAAGGGGCTTGCTGTATAAGCCCTTGCAGCAAACACTACAATACCTATACGGTCGTTTTGCCTTCCCCTTATAAAATTTTTTACAACGTCCTTTACTGCTTCCAGTCGATTAGCTCTTTTCCCTCTAAGGGTAAAATCTTCTGCTCGCATACTTGTAGACACATCAATTGCCAGTATGATGTCTATCCCTTCTGTTTGTATTTTTGATTCTTCTACAGGGACACGTGGCCGCGCCAGAGCAAATACCATAAAAAAAAGCACCAAGAACCGTAAGATAAAAAGCCCCTTATATATTTTTTCTTTAGGTGTATGGTGTATTTTCTTTAGGAGCCTATCAGATGAGAATATAAAACTTGCCTCTTTACCATTCTTCTTAGTGTAATAATAGATGGCAACTGCTAATAATGGCAATAGAATAAAAAATTCAGGACTATAAAATTTCATTTTTGTATTATATTTTGTGTATTTTCTTCTTTGGTTTCGTCAATAAGCTTTTTGGCAGAATCAAAGCTTAATCTTACTTCTTTTGCGTCAGGGTGATACTTGGCGAATTTTACTAAGTCGCAGTGAGAGAGAAAGTCACGCAACAGAGATTTTTGTTCTGTTGTAAGCTTTTTGTCATTTTTAACAAATTCAAGAAATTCTTCTGTAGTCATTTCCGGAGCGCGTATATCAAATCTATTTTCTATATAATGGCGTACTATATCCGAGAGTTCTACATAATAAGCCTCTATTTCTCCCCTGGAAATATAATCTTTTTTTTCAAGAAGGGCCAATGCTTCATAGGCTATTTCGTGGGCAGGGCGTTTAGGCTTTTCTTGTTCTTTTGTTTTCTTTTTTCTTCTTAAGTTTAACCAAATAATTACAAAAACAACTCCTAATAAAGCCAAAGCAGCTAAATATAAAAAAGTCCAGGAAGGAAGATAAAGAGGCGGTGCAATATCGCGGATATCAGAGGGCTTATTATTTTTGTCTAAGAGACTCTTTACTTCTATTTTAATTTTTTTTGTATTTAGCGTGTGCCATTCCTTCTCGCCTGTTTTTCTGTATTTTATTGCTGCTTCTGGTATGGTATAAGACCCAGAAGTATAGGTATCTAATATATACCACTGTTTATATACCTTCTTATTCCACCACAGTTTTTGTGATGAACCAAAATCTCTTATGGCAAAGTTACCAAGATTGTCAGCAAATTTAGGTAATTGTATTTCTATATCCTTGGGTGATTCTACTATAATAGTATAGTTTATTTTATCTCCTATGGTAATAGTCTGTTTATCCACAGATGTCTTAACCGAAACAGTATTGTTTGTTTGGCTGGAAGCAAATCCTTCCGTGTGAAGGAGTAGAAAAGATAAAATAACAAGAATTATTTTTATCCGTCGCCTTATTGTCACTTCTGCCTTACCCTTCTTAGTTTAAAAAACTTAAGCAAAGTGTTTACATAGGGGATATCTGTTCTTAAATCGACGCTGTCAACCCCTATACGGCTAAAGATTCTTTTTCTTTCTTCCATAATTTTTAAGGCATTTTGATGAAATTCTTTTTTAGTCAAAAGGCTGTCTGTATCTATAAGAAATCTCCTGTTGGTTTCAGGGTCAACAAGAGAAATAATTCCCACAGAGGGAAGGTCTATTTCACGAGGGTCTGTTATAGTTATGGCAGTTATATCATGGCGTTTGTTGGCAATAGATAGAGGTTTTTCATAAGCATCGTCATAGAAATCAGAGATAATAAAAATCACTGCCCGCCGCCTACAGACACGATTGAGATACTCTAAGGCAGCTGCTATATTAGTTTTTTTGTTTTCAGGTGTATAGTATAAGGCTTCTCTTATAATGCGCAAGGCCTGGCGAATTCCTTTTCTGGCAGGTACAAATTTCTCTATCCTGTCAGTAAAAGCAATAAATCCTGCGCGGTCATTGTTCTCTATGGCAGAAAGGGCAAGCAAAGAGCATATTTCTGCTGCCAATTGCCTTTTTATTTTATTTACTGTGCCAAAATAGTTTGAAGCAGATAAATCCATAAGAATCATTACAGTAAGTTCTCTTTCTTCTACAAATTTCTTTACGTAAGGTGTTCCTGTGCGGGCGGTAACATTCCAATCTATAGTGCGCACGTCATCGCCGGGACAATATTGACGCACTTCGTCAAATTCCATTCCTCTTCCTTTAAAGATGCTATGGTATTGGCCGGCGAATACATCGGTAACCATATGCCGTGTAGTTATATGGATTCTTCTGATTTGTCTAAGTATTTCTTTGGGTATCATTGTTGCTATGCTCCTTTACACAAATGGACACAGAATTGTGATAAATGGCTGCTGATTTATCTGTGTTTATCTCTGTCCATCTGTAATCATTTCTGTTTTTAGGGCACTTCTATTTCCTCAAAAATGCGTTTTATGATATCCTCAGAGGTTTTTTCTTCTGCTTCTGCTTCATAGCTTACAATTATCCTGTGTCTTAGTACGTCAGGGCCAATGGATTTTACATCCTGTGGTGTCACATATCCTCTTTCTTTAATAAAAGCATAGGCTTTAGATGCTAAAGCAAGATAGATGCTGGCCCGCGGGGAAGCACCATACTGAATAAGACCTGTTAAGTCACTTAGATTGTAATCCTCGGGTTTTCTTGTAGCAAAAACGATATCTAATATATACTTTTCAATTTTCTCATCTATATACACTTCATTTACAATTTCTCTTGCGTGAATAATGTCAGAAGGGCTGATAACAGCATCGACTTTTATCTCTTTATTGGTAAAACTCATTTCTTTCATAATCCTGCATTCTTCTTCTTTGGTAGGATAGGTTATATTGAGCTTCAGCATAAAACGGTCAACCTGCGCCTCTGGAAGCGGATAAGTTCCTTCCTGTTCTATAGGGTTCTGTGTAGCCATAACCAAAAAAGGTTCATCCAGCTTAAAGGTATTTTCTCCAATAGTAACCTGGCGTTCCTGCATTGCCTCAAGCAGGGCACTTTGAACTTTTGCCGGGGCTCGGTTAATCTCATCAGCTAAAATAATATTTGCAAAAATTGGTCCTTTTTTGGTGGTAAATGTGCCTTCTTTGGGATTGTATATGAGTGTTCCTATAATGTCAGCAGGAAGCAGGTCGGGGGTAAATTGAATTCTTTGAAATTTAGCATTTATCGCCGCTGCGAGCGTCTTAATAGAAAGAGTTTTAGCAAGCCCTGGTACTCCTTCAACAAGAACATGGCCGCCGGATAAAATCCCTACAAGAAGCCTTTCTATAAGATAATCCTGTCCTACAATAACTTTCTTTATTTCATTTACCAGCCTTTTTACAAACTCACTTTCCTTTTTTACCTTCTCATTTATCGCCGTTATCCCTGTCCCCATAATTCCTCCTTTTGTTTCTATAAAATATTGACTTTCTTTGCCCCTACACTATTAGTTTTTGTAGTGTCTTTAGGTATTATAATTCTTAACACTCCTTTTTTATAATCAGCTTTTATTTCATCTTTTTTGGCATCATCAGGAAGAGGTATTACGCGGGAGAAATACCCAAAACTTCTTTCTTTCTTGTAGAAAATACTCTTTCCTTTCTGGGTATTTTCTTCGGTTTCTTCTTTTCGTTCTCCTGAGACTACAAGGTTATTCCCTTTAACCTCTATATCTATCTTTGACTTATCCATTCCGGGGATATCCATAGTTATTACATAACCATTTCTGTTTTCTTTAATATCTATATCAGGGCTAAAAAAAGAGCCATGCTGATAAAAAGGCATATTTTTATAAGGCGCTAATCTTGAGAAGCTTTCTTTAAACATTTTATCTATTCTTCTTCTCATTTTTTCCATTTCCCTGAAAGGGTCCCAATTCTTATCAAAGAAAGAATCAAAATCACCGAAAGAATCAAAGCGAGGATATTTCCCCCAAAAGAAGGATTTATGCCTTAAGAATGGGTCAGAGAAACGATTCTCAAAACTAAAAGGGCTCTCAAGGCTCTTTATCTTCCTATGGAGCTTAACCATATACAGGCCTTCTGCGATTAATCCAATGAATAGAACCACTACCAACCCTATTAAAATCTTATTGTTCTTCATTTTAACCACCTCCCCTTTATTGAATTAAGATATTATTATACTAAAAAACTATTTTCCCACAATTTTCTTCTTTACAAAATATAGCACATAGATTATGAAAAGAAGATGAGAAAAACTTGTAATTTTTATGAGAGCACCTATGATTTTATAGGCAGGCTTACAATGAAGGTAGTGCCTTTATTAGGGGTAGAGTCAAAACTAATGTTTCCCCTGTGTATCCTGACGATTTTCTCTACTATGGAAAGGCCAAGCCCGTACCCTTTAGTTTGAGTGCGGGAGGTATCTATCCTATAGAAACGGTCAAATATTTTTTTATGGTATTCTTTGGGAATACCTATCCCTTCGTCTTTTACATAAACCCGGACGTATTTTTTGTCCTTTTTGATAGTTATGGTAACAGTGGTCTGGGGGTTAGAGAACTTTATTGCATTGTCAATAAGATTGGCAAAGAGCTGCTCTAACATTGATGAATTTCCTTTAATTATACAGTTTTCCTCAGGAAACTCTACTTTACAGGAGATATCCTTTTCTTTGAAGCGGTTAGAAAAAGATTCGACTACCTTACTTATCAAGTCTACAATCTCTATGGATTGAGTTTCCATCTGCTGGATAGAATCTTCCTGCCTTGCTAAGGTAAGAAGATTTGTTACAAGCTGGGAAAGCCTTGTTACCTCTTCTTTTAAGGTATTTAAAGTTTTTTTGTAATAGTGTGGTTCTCTTTCCTGCTGCAGAGTAACTTCAATTTCATTATTCATAATTGCTAATGGTGTGCGAAGCTCATGGGAGGCGTCTGAGACAAATTGTTTTTGTTTATTGACGGTTTCTTTAATGGGATGAAGCATTTTATATACAAGCGTCCAGGAAACAGTGGGTATCAAGAAAAGAAGTATTGCATTTATCCATAGAAGCCCTTTTCGGAAGTTCTCCAGGGCTACCTCTTTTGATTTGTCAAGGATTGTGTTGTCTCTTTCAATAAAGAATGTTCTTATTGTAGTAAATTCTGCCCCTCCTGATATATGGTGTTCTATCCTCTGCTTTACTTTTGTTGCATACCCTGACTGAAAAGAACGCACAAGATACGCATACAAACCAAGGCTTAACCCCCAGAATATAAGGAAAAACAAGAATGAATAAAAAATAGTTAATTTGACAACAGTTTTTTTGAACATGCTTAAGATAGCTATACTCTCATAATATACCCTGCGCCCCGCACAGTATGAATTAACTCTTTGTCTTTAGGGGAGGTTCTTAATTTCTTACGCAGATATTTTACATAAGTTGCTACTACATTAGAGAGCCCCTGATAGTTAAAATCCCACACGTGCTCTAATATTTTACTTTCGCTTAAAACTTTATTCTGATTACGCATAAAATACTCTAACAGGGCAAACTCACGGTTGGTTAGGTTTATTATTTTGTCGCCTCTTTTTACAAGGCGGCTTGAAGGGTCAAGGGTGAGGTTATCTATAGAAAGTATGGGGGCATCGGCTTTTTTGCCTCGTCTAAAGAGTGCCCGTATTCTTGCTGTAAGTTCTGCATAGGAAAAAGGCTTGGTAAGATAATCATCCGCTCCTTCATCAAGGCCCTTTACCTTATCCTCAAAACTGCTTTTTGCAGTAAGAATTATTATAGGGACGTTTGTGTTCTCTTTGCGGATTTTCTTTAACACCGTCATACCATCGATTTTAGGTATCATTAAGTCAAGGATAATTAAGTCATATTCATTTACGTAAACTTTCTCCAGCGCCTCCTCTCCATCATAGGCAATATCTACTGCATAACCTTCTTCAAGAAGGCCCCTGCGTAATACATGAACCATTTTTTTCTCGTCTTCTACAATAAGTATCTGCATAGGCAGTTATATTTTAACTTATTTTATATGAGAATTCTATGAGAAAATTATGTTAAACAAAAGCTGTAAAAATAAACTGTTTTTCATGCTATTATTTTTTTTATTATTTTCCTTGCTAAAATGGGAAAATGTGGTATAGTAAGGAGTCTTTTATAAAGATGAATGTTCATTGAAAAAGAGAAAAGGAGCAGGGTTCTTTGACGGCATATATTGTATAAGGAGTCCTGCAGAAAGAGAGGCGAGTTGACACGTTAACTAAGATTCTACAAATATTTTTAAAGGAGAATACAAATGGAAGAACAGAAAAAGATATATATTGGAAACTTAGAATATGGTGCAACTGAGAGTGATTTAAGAACACTTATAGAAGGAAAAGGCATAGCAGTAAGAGAAGTAAAAATAATCTCTGATAAATACACGGGTCGCTCAAAAGGATTCGGATTTGCAGAGTTTGACACAGAAGAGCTTGCTCAACAGGCCATAGATGCTTTGAATGACACAGAATTTAATGGCCGTAAACTTACCGTAAACAAAGCCCGCAAAATGCAACCAAGGAATAACTTCTCAAGAAGAGATTTTGGCGGTGGACGCTCATCGGGCTTTGGGTCAAGAAGATATTAATAATCGAAAATAATCGTAGTTAACGGGTAAAGAGGCAGAAAATCAGCCGTCGTTTTTCTGCCTTCCTCTCTTTCCTCTTTTATCCCGTATTTCGTATCTTGTATCTTGTATCATTCGATTCTTGATCTTTGATCCTCGATTCTTGATATTCCTACACCCTCCACCCTCATACCCTAACCGCTACTCCCTATACACCAACTCGTTTTCTTCGTCCTTACGTCCTTCGTCCCTCGTCCAACGGCTATCCGCTATTTACTACACCCAACACCCTACACCCTAACATAAAATGAACTCGCTTCAAGAAGTGTTGACACATTGGTAATAAAAGGGGCCATAAAAACCTCTTTGGTATAATATTGGAACTAATATCAACCCAATAACCAAAGGAGGTGTAATTATGACCCCACAGG
>Ga0180301_10000942_pt1 | contig 22813 bp, 40 predicted proteins | sample GuaBasSediGuay16_FD_121797 | JGI IMG/M metagenome (GOLD analysis project Ga0180301, IMG submission 121797) | Subseafloor sediment microbial communities from Guaymas Basin, Gulf of California, Mexico - Guay16, Core 4569-2, 12-15 cm | ecosystem: Environmental > Aquatic > Marine > Hydrothermal...
AACAAGTTAGTAAATGGATGTCAGCACTAAAAAAAATGAGAGAAGGAGAATTAGAAGAGGCTGAAGAAATTTTGGAGGAAATTTATTTATAAAAATGATACACGTAACCGATATAATTAATTTTTTTCTCCCTTATAAACATTCCTCAGAAGAGGCAATAGTAAGAGGGACTTTAGTCCATCAAGTGATGGAAGATTGGCTTAGAGATAAAATTGAAACAGAATTAGCTGAACCTTTAAAGGACTATTTGGAGAATTTAAAAAAATTTATAAAAACTACTGGATTTAATTTGATTGCAATAGAAAAACCATTGGAGTATAAGAAAATGCAATTAGTAGGAACACCTGATTTAATAGGAGAATTTTCTAACTTAGGTGAAAATAATGTTTGTATTGTAGACATTAAAACTGGAGGGAAATCTATAAATAATTATTTCCAGCTGGGAGCTTATTATTTTCTTGCTAAAAAAGTGCTGGCTACAAATTATAATAATTTTTCTTGCTATATTCTTTATCTCCAACCAGATAAATGGAAGTTAACCCAGATTGCTTTATCTGAGCTTTTAAAATATGAGGAAGGGTTTATTTATATGTGGAAGCTTTATAAACTAATTAAAAAAACTTAGACTGGTGTAGGGTGCTGTTTAAGGGGAGCAGAGCAGGGGCTCTCTCCCCTAATAGAGAGGAAAAAACAAGAATTAATAGAGAATATTATTTATCTTGTTCATTAATTAAAGATGGATTTAAAAGATTTAGAAATTAAAACAATAAAGAATTTAGGCTGGTATAGGGTTGCGGGGGAGCAGAGCTTTTGCTCTCTCCCCTAATAGAGAAAGAAGGAAGGAGGTTAAAAATGGGAGAAGATATGAGAATTCCTGTTTGGGAAATAGTTGATAGTGCACTTAATTCTCTTATTACACATTATAAGAATAGAGAAGAAACCACTAAAACAATTTTAGAAGCTCTTTATATGGTAACTCCAGAAGAAAAAGAAATAATTAAAAGAAATGATTTTTCTTTGGGAAATATAAGATTTGAAAGATTTTATAGTAAACGAAAGAATAAATGAATTATTATATTGATAAAGATGATTATTTTATAGTTCACTGCCACAAATGTGGTAGGAAATTAGAGTTAGGGAATTTGATAAAAATAGGAGATGATATTATTTGTTTATTCTGCAATGCCCATTTAGGGTTTATCTGGGATATACCTGAAAAATATAGAAAAATACGTGGATGGGAAGGAGGTGAAGAAAAATGTTAGAGGTTTGTTATTTTTGTGCTATCTTTTTTTTATGTCTCCAAATAGATGCTGCAAATATATTTCCTAAAATAGGAGCAGAGGATAAAGATATTTCTCTTTCTAAAAATTTTTTATTTTATTTTATGGCTGTTGTTAGAATAGTTGTTTACTTTACTGTAGCAAGTAATTTGGCAAGTAAAATTGTAAAGATGTGAAGGAGGTGAGGAAAAATGACCATTCAAGAAAGAGAAGTATTAGCAAAAAAACTTTTTGAGCAATGTTTGGATATTTTAAGAAAAAAGGGGAAAGATTATGAGGTAGATGGAGATTGTTTACAACAATTTAAATTAATTGCAAAATTAGTAGGAATTACTCTTTATCAAGTATGGGCTGTTTTTTGGTGTAAACACGCCTTGTCTATTTTAGGAGCAGTTAAAAAACATCCTGAACATCCTGAAACTACAGCAGAACCTTTGGAAGGTAGGGTTATTGATAATATAAACTATGATGTATGTTTAATGGGGTTATTTGAAGAAAAAGAGAAAGGAGGAAAATGAGGATAAAAAATGCAAAAAAAGTTATTGTAGATGGTAAAGAGTTTTCTGCAGAAAATTATGATGAGTTTTTAGTTTGTCCACCTTCTTCTGAGAACTCATATTGGAATATTGAAGGATATAGGAATGGGGAATTAGTGTTGTGGTTACAGGTTGCTGGAACCAAAGTTGTTTCTATTTTAGAAGAGGATTTAAAAAATAAGGAACGGGAGGACAAAGACAAAGCATTCTTTAAAAGTTTTGCGATAGGATATTTGGAAAGCAAGTATCCTAAAATTTTAGAGGAAATTGAAGGAAAATATAAGGAGGTGGAATGATGAAGGCAGAACTTAATTTTGATTTAAGTAGATTAGGGAAACAACACAAAGATATAATTGCTCTTTCTCAGCAAGTCAATCAGTTCCCTCAAATCACTTCTCAGGAAGAATATTCGAAATGTAATGAGATAATGACAGCGTTGAAAGAAAAAGAAAAACAATTGAAGAAAACGGAGAAGGAATTGCTTGTTCCTATAAATGAACTGCACAAGAAAATAAAGGATATGTTTAGAAAACCTTTGGAGTTAATCACTTCTGCTTATTCTATTCTTCAAGAAAGACGGGCTGAATGGAGAAGGAAAGAACAACTAAGGATAATGGAGGAAGAGAGAAAAAGAAGGGAAGAGATACAGAAAAGAAAAGAGGCGCTGGAGAGAGAAAGACAAAAAGCATTAGAAAAACAAAATATTTTGCAGGCAGAATTGATAAAAGAAGAACAGGCACAGTTAGAAAAAGTAGTTGAGGAAACTCCTCAGCCAGTATTAAAAGAAGAAGGAGTTGTAATCAGGAAAGATTATGAGGTTATAGTAAAAGATATTAATGCTATTCCCAGAGAATATTTAATTTGTAAGCCTAATTTTACTGCTTTAAAATCAATTGCCAGAGCAACAGAAGGAAAGGCGAAAATCCCTGGCGTAGAATTCAAAGAAAAGGAAATAGAAGTGAGAAGGGTAAACGGGAGGTGAGAAATGTGTAAAATTTTAATAATTACCTTTTTTCTCATATTAATAGTAGTTGCTTTAAAAATTGCAATAGAAGGGTGGAAGGAAGACTATAAAAATTTACAGGAGTGGCAAAAGGAACAAAAATTCTTAAAAGATTGGTGGGAGGAAGGGAAATGGTTGGGCTTATTCTGATGCTTTTCTTTTTGGTGATTTTAATTATTATTCAAGAAATTTTCTGGGAAAATTAAGGAGGTGAGAAAAATGGAGAAAATGGGAGAATTAAGAATAAGAGAAGAAGAATTAAATGAGGTGAGGGAAATGGAGAAAATGGGAGAATTAAAAATAAGAGAAGAAGCAGAATTAAATCTTAAGGAAGAACAAACTATTGAACAAACGATTCAAGAAGAAAAAACTGCTCCTTTTCCTAAACCACTTGATTTTAATATGCATATTCAACAAATCATAAAAACCGTAGGGACTATTGAACTTACACCAGAAGAAAAAGAAATTCTATATGCTCCTATAGATGAAAAAAGAGTGGAAATTAGGCCTCACGATGGGACAATATATCTTCCCTGGAGTGAATATGTAGATAGATTACACCGGGCATTTGGGCTTAATTGGGGGCTTATTCCTCAAGGAATGCCAAAGTTAGGCGGAAACGATCTTATTCTCTGGGGATTTTTCCTTATCATAAAAGGGAAATACGCTGGGTTTGCTATTGGTGAGCAAAAATATATCCCTGAAAACTCTCAGATGACCTGGGGAGATGCTTGTGAGGGAGCTAAATCTAATGCATTAATGCGACTTTGCAAAGGAATAGGCATTGGATTAGAACTTTGGAAACCTGAATTTATAAAACAATGGAAGGAAAAACACGCAAGACAAAAAGAGATAATAGATAGGCGTGGAAGAAAGGTAAAGGTATGGGAAAAAAAAGAAAAAATACAGCCTGCAACAACTAATTATAACCATCAAACAACATCTTCACCACAAAGAAAAGCAGAAAAATCAGTGTCTATGGAAAAGGTGGAAACAAAAGAAAAACAAACTGCTTCTGAAAAAGGATTAATGCTTGACGAAAAAGGGCTTGAAGAAGATATAGAATTAGCAAGGATTTCTACAGAAATTAGTCAAATTGCTCTTCAAAGAGGAATTGATTTAAATAAAGTTTGCCTTAAATGCTTCAAAAAAGAGTTTAGTAAAATTAATCTTGCTGAGGCAATAAAACTGAAAAAAGCTTTACTTTCTAAACGATAACCTCTTTACTTATCTTCACCTCCTTTCAAATATAGAAGCCTCCCAGGATTTTCTGGGAGGCACTTAAAAAAAAGGAGTAATATGAAAGAAAAAAAAGAAAGGATGACATATTATTGTAGACACAATAAAAAAGTTTTCAGGTTACCTCCTCCACCACGTAAATACGCAAGTTGGGGGGATAATTCTACTTATTTTTGCCCAGAATGTGGCAAAATTTGGATGAGTGCGGTAGAATGTTGGTTTTATCATTGGAAAAATGAATTAAAGCACTCTTATAGGGTAAGTGATGGTTTTGAAAATAGATATGAAGAGTTTTTATGGAGAAGGGAAAATTTGTTTAAGAATTTTTTGAAAAAAGTTGAAAAATTTTTACATCAAGCTACATTAAGTGATTTTATACATTCGCATGCTACAAATTATTTCTTTTTTAAAAACTTCTTTGAGATGAGAGGATATGTTTATAAAAAATATGATATAGTAAAAAAAGGGAAAAGCTATAAACCTAAAAAAGCTGGAGAAAAAATTTGTCACTATGGAAATTGTAAAATCAAGAAAAAATTAGTGCCCATTGAAAAAGCACATACTTTAGGTAAGAGTCATTACAAAACTTATTTATGCCAAAAACATTTTAAAAAATGGGTAGAAATAGTGTTTGATAGTTATCTTTTTTTGAAAATTCCTTATCATACTGAAAGAGATAAATTTATAAAAGGGAGGTGGGAAAAATTATGGAAAGCGTTTGTAGAGGGACGGTTAAGAAAAAGAAAAAAACTGTTTATACGAGAGAAAAATATTACAAAAAGAAAACTAAGGACTGGCTCATACAACAAGGGTATAGAGTGGAATACGTTGAGAGGATTTATAGGGTAATTACTAAAGATAAAACAGGAAAAAAGAAAGAAATTTTTATCAAGAAAGACCTCTGGGGAGCAGATGGGATAGCAATGAATGAAAATGAAATCATTTTTTGGAATGCTAAAACTGGGAAGAAGCACCTGAGTGAAGGGGCAAAAGAGTTTGAAAAATATTCTTTTCCTATTTTTGTAAAAAAATGGATAATAAGTTGGATACCAGGGCAGAAAGAACCTATTGTTAGAGAAGTATGAAAAAGAAAATTTGCGATTATTGTAGAAAAGAAATTGTTAAAAAGGAAATAATGACAGCAGTGTTGAAAATAGAAAAAAAAGAAATTTATTACTATCATTGGCAATGTTATTTGAGAAAAATAAAAGAAGAGGCGAGAGATGAGAGAACTTAGAGAAGATTTGTGGGGACTTGTTAATTTAGGTGTTAGGTTAAGGGAGAATGATACGAAATATAAAAGAGATATTCCATTTGAATACCGTCCGATTTTGAATAGATTAGGGAAAATAATAGAATGGTTGTCTGAGGATATGTTAAAGGTTTTGAGGGGAAATAAAGAGGATGATAGGATAAATTTTGCAAGAAAGCTTAGCAAGATTTATGAAATTTTACTTGGGAGGTGAAAGATGAAAAAGTTAGGGGAATTTAATTGGGTAAGAGTATGTAAAGAGTTACTTCTTGACGGTGCTTATTCTAAAGACTACGGACAAAATCCCATCCTTTTTTGGGATTATATTACAGCATTACGGGGATGCGATTTGTTTTATTATCACGACAACGATACAAGTTTTTCAAGAAATGCTGTAGAGATAAGCTGGATATGTAAAAAGTATATGACTATGCTATTAAGAGGAAAAGGAATAGGTAGAGAATCATTCAATCGTTGGTTTAAAAAAATAACAAAAAAAATAATTAGAAGATTAAAATATGAAACCAGAAAACTTGAGCAAATACCTTCTGCTTCTTTTAAATATCTTAGTCATTATCTCATTCATTGCCGATTGGGCTTGTATGCTCTTTATAAGGTTACTGATGATGAAAAATATTTTAAATTGTATACTTGCTTTAATATCAGCCCAAAAGAAACTTTGTTGAATTACTTACGAACTTTAGCTAAAATGTTAGAAGAAGAGTTAAAAGGAGGTGAAAAGTGAGAAAAAGTAGAAAATTGGGAGATTTTGATTGGGCAGAGATTGTAAAAAAGAATTTAAAATATCCTGACAGATTAGCTAAATATGTTAGTGCATTAAGAGGAATAGATTTTGTTTCTTATCAAGAGGATTTTGGGAAATGGGAAGAATTTGCAAATCACTTAAAAGACACAACTACTTCATTAGTGCGAGGAATAAAATATCCCAGCGGATTTACTTGGATTGGAGCAGAATATTGTATGCCTGGTTTACAACAAATTTTACAATATTTTGAAAGAATTCCTCCTGTATATTTTTCTCATCTCAATCATTTTATTTACCATATTTCTGAGGCTCTGGAAGTTTTGGCTATTACTTTGAAAGATGACCGTTATAAAAAACTTGCTTACGCTCTTAGAAGAAGTTATAAAGATATAAAGAAAAGTGTGATTGAATATTTGGAATTACTAATAAAGTTTATGGAAAAAGAAAAAAGAGGAAACTGAAAAGAAAGGAGGAGGGAAAATGAGTAAATTTACTTTAGTATTGCAGCACAAAGAAATCTTTTACACACCACAAGGAGAAAAAGACAACACCAGGATGGAAATAGAAATAAGGAACGAATACGGAAGCCCCATAAACACTATTAATATTAACAAAGAGGAAGATGGAACTCTGGCTTTTTGTGGATATAAGAACTATGTATTAGTTGATGAATTAATAGAAATTTTACAACAAATTAAAGAAAAATTTGGGAAAAAGGAGGAGGAATAATGAATAAAAATATAGAAGGGCAAGCAGATAAGATAATAAAATTTAATGAAAAAATGGAACGTGCAGCAAGTGATGTATGGGCACTTTATCCTCAAATAGAAGAACTTGATAAGTTTAAATTTAAAACTTTTAAAAAATATTTGCGTAAACATAAAACTCATCATCTTTACGGTATTCCTCATTCTGACTGGGTAAAAATGTGGAACGAAATATACGAAAAATTTATGCCTGTATGGAAAATAATAAAATATGATTGGGATAATTATAGACAAAATCTTGATCCCTCTTTTAAAAAAGTGTTAGGATATATGTTCTACTGGTATAAGCCTTTAATAGAAAGATTTTTTGAGGAAAGAAAGGAGGAAAAATGAAAGTAAAACTTCTTAATTACACTCCTAACCCTGAAAAGACTGTTTATTTAGCCGCTCGTCAATGTTTCTCCCAAAATTTCCCTGAAGGAGGAAACCAAGAAGACTGGGAAAAGTTAATTAAATTCCTTATCTCTCACCAACATTTTTCTCCTTTCGAACATATTTCTTTTACTTTCTCTATTCAAGGAATTTCCAGGGTTTGCTCTCATCAATTAGTTAGACACCGATTAGCCAGTTATTCCCAGCAAAGCCAAAGAAGAGTAACACAAGACCTTATTTTTATTTTCCCACCATCAATTCAGAAAGAAGAAAAAGCAAAGGGAGTATATAAAGATGCAATGATACAATTGTATAGTATATATCATCAACTTTGTAATTTAGGTATTTCTAAAGAAGATGCAAGATATGTGCTTCCTCAAGCAATAGCAACAAATATAGTAGTTACAATGAATACAAGAGAACTCTTTCATTTCTTTGAAGAAAGGCTTTGTCTTAAGGCACAATGGGAAATAAGAAGCCTTGCTAATAAAATGCTTCAACTTTGTTTAGATGTTAGCCCTATCATATTTTCTCATTGTGGCCCCAAATGTGCCCGACTAAAGTATTGTCCAGAAGGAAAAAGGTGTGAATATTTTTCTTTTTGGAAGGAGAAAAAATGGTATGTAGGATAAAAATAAAAAACGGGGAAATTAAAGGGTATATAAAGGAGGATATAAGATGAAAAATAAGGAAATAATGCATAGCCCAGAAAAATGTTGGGAATATGTAAGAGAGATAAACGGACTTATTGGGGCAGTTGATAATGATGCAATAGATAAAATTAAAAAACTGCTTCAAACTTTTTATCATTATCATCATTTGGCTCAAAAATATAAAGACCTTCTTACTTGGCTGATAGAATTTAGCCATATCGATAAAGAAGTAATAGAATATGTGAAAAACGAACTTTGTTGGAAGAGTAAAAAGGAGGTGTAATATGTTAGTCCCTTTATTAGTAGGAATAGGAATTTTTCTTGGATTTCTTTCCTTGTGTATGTTTCTTATCTGGAAATTTGAGAAAATACGGGTAGAAACAGAAATATTCTGGCAGCTGGTGAATATTCTTGTAGACTATCCTGATATTGTTTGGGAGGACATAGAACTAATTTTAGAAACTACTTCCCCCAACGAACCAATGAGAAACTTTGTAAGGAAAGAGATGGAAAAAGAAGCTCTTGCAGAAGAAATTGCGCGCGAACTTATGGGAAAATGGTGGAGAAAATAAAAAAATCCCACCAGTGGGAAACTGGTGGGATGAAGAAAGGAAAAGAGGTAGGCTAAATAAGGTAAGTTTTTTCTTCTTCTTCTTTCCCTTCTACTAATTTTAATTTCTCCCTGTTTTCTCTTACTATTTCTTTTAAAAAAGTTATTTTTTGTTTCACAAAAGTGATCGTTTTTCTTCTTATTTCCTCCCAGCTGGCCGCATATACTGTTGCTCCTCTTTTCCTCATTTTTTCTCCATTTCTTATTACTCGTTCCCCCCAGGTGCTGTCTAATTTGATATCCAAGAATTCTTTAGGAGATTGAAAAATAGAAAGAAGAGTAATTATATTCCCTATGTTTTCTTCTGCAGGTAAGAAGAATGTCATCCTACTTTCAAATTTTCCTAAAGCAGGAGCATAGCAATATCTTATCTTAACTTTTACTTTCAACATTTTCCCTCCTTTTTTGTTTTTTCTTTTTTCTTTTCTTCCCCTACAATTTGCTCCCAAATCACCTCCTTTCCCTGCAGAATAATGAATCCTACCGCCACTCCCCATTTCTCAGCCCACCGTTGAAACCGCCGAAGGATCTGAGAGTGAGAAGTGGTTTCTTTAAAAATTATTCTGTGATTGTGAATAATAAGCTCTTTATAGAACATCACCATACCTCTTCAATGCGATACTCTTCCCAATCAGCCTGAAGTATATCTCCAGCCATTGGTTCTATAATCTCCAATGGCTTAATTTTAAAGTAAATTCTAATTTCTTTGTATATATCTCTATTACTAAGATGCCCCCAAGCCTCATATTCCCCCTCTTCCTCTCCTTCCTGAAGCCATTGGCAATCCAATTCCCCTTCTGGTAATTGCTTAATATTCTTTTTCTCCATTAGCTCAACTACATCAAATCTCATTTTACACCTCCTCTTTCTTTCCACATTCCCAGCAATAAATATCAATGTCATTTTTCTTATTTATAATTATAATTTTTTCCCCTGGGAAAATTTGTCTTTTGCATAAATCACAACTATAATGCCTCACTGCTATTTTTTCTTTTTTCATTTTACCTCCTTTTCTCTTTTCCCACTCTTCAAAGATTCTTCTCTCCTCCAATTCCTCTGCAGAAAGAAGCCCATACTCCATTTCCCTCACCTCCTTCTTATACAAATTTTTCTCCATATTTTTCCTTCACAAACTTTATTATTTCTTTTCCTTCTCTACTTTCTTTTGCTACTTTCCTTATTTTGCAATATATACTCTTTTGGTAGGGAGTGAGTGTGATATACTTTCTTCCTATCTCCACCAAATACCCTTTCCAAACTGGACACAGCTTATACTTCATCTTACACCTCCTTTATTTTTGCTACCCGATTTAATTCTTCCCATCTTTCTCTTATACTCCACCCAATACATTCCCATTTTCTCTTCTTTAATTTCTCAATGTTTTTCCCCTCATTTCTCACTTTAATTTCTCTTTTGCCCTTCTTCCATACTGACCAAATTTCTCTTTTCATCTTCCATCACCTCCCCCTACTAAATATAAACCACATTTTTCTCATTTTGTCAAGCAAAAACCAAAAAATTATTTTTAATTTAATGTTACATTTAAGTATACCATCCCCTGTGAATATCCTGTGAATATCCTGTGGATAACTTTGTGAATAACTTGTGGATAACCTGTGAATTTCCTGTGAATTCCTTGTGAATAACCTGTGAATTCACGCCCGCCCTTTCTACCCGTATTTATTTATATATACTCTATAGCTATTATATATACACATCTCTCTTTTTATACGTATAGCTATACTTTTACAGTTATATCTCTATTATTACACATTTTTATTATTATGAAAAAGATAGTAATAATAATAGTAACTACTACGACGACGACTAATCATTTAAAAAAATATTAAAAATTTATTCCCCTTTAGCACTTTAGCTATTGACAACTTCCACGCCCTGCCGTATAATAAAATAAAATGAGTGATATAGAAACATTCATTGACAAATTTACCAGATTCCTCTATCCTATTACCAATTTACCCCTGGAAATTATTCTTCTTTATGCACGATGGCTTTACACTTATCTCCATTACGAAAAGTTTCCAGATATCCCTCATATTGTATATCATCAAGAAGTGTATCTTTACTTTCCTGTTTCTCCACTGTTTCATACTCTCTATGAATATCGTTATGCCTTAAAAGAATTGCAAAAAAGAGGATTACTTACTAAACTTCCTGGAAAACACAACTTTTTCAAACCGTTCTCTTTCCTGGTTCAGTTTAGTTTTTCGCCTGAGGTAGAAAAAAAAGACTTCTTACAAGCTTCTAATGTGCCAGATAATGAGATTTACATAGAGAATTACATGGATCAACTGATTAGTTTTTTAGGGGAGGAAAGTAATGCAGAAATCTTTAGTTGAACGGATACAAGAAGCTCGTTCCTGGGAAAGAATAACTGAAATTACACGGCTATCAGCTGAAAAGAAAAAAATTATAGGAGAATTACTACTTGAATACGGTGCAACGGCAGAATTACCTTTAGAGAGTGAATTTTGTTATTATTTAGGTTTGCCATCTGTGTTGTTACCAAAAGTAGTTACTCCTGAAACCTGGCTAAAATGGAAAGATATTCAGTTTACCAAGCTATTTGGGAAAGCATTAAGTCTGCCACAGAAAAAGAATGTAGCAATGCTGCAAGATTACATAAAACGGTTTAATTTGCCTTACTTGGCCTGGATGGAAGAATTAGGAGCGATATTTGTGCAGAAATATAAACTTAAAGGCAAACAAAATCTGGACGATAAGATGGTGTTGATAGTAAAAAAAGACGGCGGAAAAGAGAAAAAGCCAAAGATAGATGGAAACAATAGTGGGAATGAAGAATTAAGTGAGTCTCAGGAATGTTTGATGAAATTTAAAAAAGAAGGCGATAACTGGGTGGTGGAGAAATGAAGTTTGTGTTGAAACCACAACAACAACGGTTCATTTTTAGTAAGAAGCGATACCCTGTTTTTGTAGGAGGCTGGGGGAGTGGGAAAACTTTTGCAGGAATTGCGAGGGCTGTGTTATTATCGCAGAAGATTCCCAATAATCTGGGAATGATAATGCGAAAGGAGTATACGCAGCTTGCGGATAGCACGATACAGGATTTTGAAAAGTATACTGGGATGAGGGTAGATAGCCATCGGAATGTTAGGTTTCCCAATGGTAGTGTAATAATGTTTAGGCACGGGAAGGAGCTTTTGAATATAAATCTTGGGTGGTTTATGATAGAGCAAGCTGAAGAGTTTCCTACTGAGAAAGAGTATATTTATTTGCGGGGTAGGTTGAGGAGAAAAGTTCCTTTTCAAAGTGGGTGGCTTATCGCCAACCAGAACGGGCATAACTGGGTGTGGAAGAAGTTTTTGCGTGGAGACGTGCCAGAAAACACGGAAGTGATTACTATGACAACGTGGGATAATGAGGAAAACTTGCCTAAGGAGTTTATTGAGGATATGAGACGATTGGAAAGGGAAAGTCCTGAGATGTATCAACAGTATGTTATGAATTCAAGCGAAGTATCGCAAGATGCGTTTGTATTTATACCAGAGAAGATATTGAGGCCTCTGGAGGGAATTATACATAACTATTACTGGGGATGTAGAGTTCTTTGTTGTGACCCAGCGTTAGGAGGGGATGAGTGCGTGGTGTATATTTTAGAGGATTACAAAATTATATTTGCCAAGATATTCTATGAGAGAGATAGTATGAAGCTTGCTTCAGAAATAGCGGCAATTATGCGGGAGAAAGGCGTATTTTATGCGTTTATTGAAGGAATTATGATAGGTGAGGGGATTGTAAGTAGGCTGAGGCAAATATTTCCAATGGATAGATATCGTATAGAGATGGTTAATCCTGCGGAGAAAAGCACAGATGAGAAATATGCGAACAAGCGGGCTGAGTTGTATGGTGTGACAAGAGAGAAGATTTTGGCTAAAGAGATACCATATCCCGAGGATGAAAAAGTTGTGGATCAGATAACGCAGATTCATTATAAGTTAAATAATAGACGGCAAGTGCAGATAGAGAGCAAAGAAGATATTAGGGCACGGCTTGGGCGTTCTCCTGACAGGGCGGATGCGTGGGTGATAGGGATTTGGGGGACTGAGCAGGTGTTACGGTGGCGGAAGGAGAATGAGGAGTTGAGGCAAAGGCGGTATGAGAGGCGACGGGTAGAGCCTGTTGAGATAGACCCAATGTTGTTGTAATATTGACAATATAGTTTGTTAATAGTAAAATAATAGCGAAAGAGGAGGTGTATAATGGCAAAAGTGATACAAGGAATAGCAAAAGTGGGAGCTTGGTTTTTGAAAAATGTAAATATGCTTGTAGGAGTGATTACAGCGTTGGTAAAGTTGATAGTGGGAATATATTCATTGGCAGGAGCGGAAGATAAGAAAATTGACAAGGTAGAAGAAATAGGCAAGAAGATTCAGGCGTGGATATTTAAAATTCAGAGAATCCTGGTAAGTTTAAAAAAATAAGACGGGTAGGGCGGATAGGGTTGTGGTTGAAGAAACACTTGCGGATTGGTAAATGTAAAACACCAAATGGTGAAGAATATCGAGGATTTAAATTTACGATGAGGTGGTAAAATGCCGTTGCCAGTGCCAGAAAAGAATGAAGATAAGCAAAAATTTATTCAGAGGTGTATGAGAGATGATGTGATGAAGAAAGAGTTTCCTGAGCAGGAGCAACGAGTAGCAGTTTGTTTTTCGCAGTGGAAGATAGCGAAGAAAAGGGAGGAAAGATGATTATGCCAGTGGTGATTAGGAAGAAGAGGAAGAAAAAGAAAAAGAAGAGAAATAGAAGGAGGGAAAAATAAATGATTGCGTGGAGTAAGATAAAAAAAGATTTAGATATAGCGATTACTTATCACACACGGTGGAAAAGGGAAGGGCTGGACGATTTGAGAATGCAACTTGGGGAACAGTGGGTTGATCCTGTTACAGGAGAGAATAAAAGAGAAAAACTGCAGAAGGATGGCAAGTTTGCGTTGACTTTGAACTATATTGATGTGAACTGCCAGTTGATAGATGGGTATCAGCGGGAGAACAGAAACGACATAAGGGCTTTTGCTGAGGGAGAGGAAGACAACTTGATGGTGGAAATTATCAATAAAGGCTTAGATTATTTAATTAAGCGAGCTGAGTTGGTTGATACTTTGGATATAGCGTTTCAGGAGGGGATTGCGATTGGGAAAAGTATTATAGAGCCTTATCGTGATTATAGTAAGGATATTTTACGGGGAGAATTAAAGTTTGAAGTTACTGACCCGTTTAATTTACTTATAGATCCGAAAAGTATCAGGTTAGATTTGACAGATGCTCGTTTTATTATCAAGCGTAGCAAAGTGACAAAGGACGATTTGAAGAGGCTTTTGCCAGACAAAGCTGATGTAATAGAAGGATTGGGACGAATGAAAGAGGTTTCTACTGAAGAGATAGAACCAACACAGGTGCATCATTCTGAAGAAGAATTGATTGATGCGTATGCACCAACCTCTACATCGGTAAGGGAAGGAGAAAGCGGAGGAGAGGTAGAGAAAGAAGAGTTTGAATTGATTGAATATCACTATAAAACCGTGAAAATAAAATGGTTTGCGGTGAATTCTACAACTGAGGAAGTGCAAGAGGTAGAGAGTAAAGAAGCTGGGATGATGTTTATAGCGGAGAATCCTGAGTATGATAGACTTATTGCACGGGAGGCCGTGGAGATACGATTGGCTTATGCTGTAGATGGGCAAGTGTTAGAAGATACTTTATCTCCCTTTTACCCAGAATGGAAAGAATACCCGTTTTTTCCATTTTTTGCGTATTATACGCCGTTGGCAAAGAAAGCGTTGAAACGGGACGATTTAGCGTATAGAGGATTGGTAAGGAAGCTGAAGGATGCACAAAGAGAAATCAATAAACAGCGTTCACAGGCTTTAAATATCATCAATAGCGTGGCTCAGAGTGGATATTTTGTAGAGGAGGATGCTTTTGTGGATGAAAAATCGGCTAAAAGAAGCGCAGGCTTAGCCAAGTTTATTGAAATTAAGAAAGGCAAACAGTTCCCCCAGCCAATTTCTCCTCCACCTGTGCCAGGGGCTCAGGTATTGTTTGAGAGGCAAAGCAAAGAAAATATAAAAGAGATTTCTGGGATAAATGCGGATTTGCTTGCGATGACTGATAAAACAGTGTCAGGGAGGGCTATAGCGTTTAGGCAAAGGCAAGGGTTAATAATTTTGCGGCCGATTTTTAATAATTTTTCTAAGATGAAGAAAAGGATAGGTAGCTTTCTGTTAAGCCAGTTACCAGAGTTTGTGCCACCTAAGAAGATGATAAAAGTGTTAGGGAAAGCGTATATTGTGAAGAATTTTGCTGAGGGGGATGAGGGGAAACTAAGTGATGAAGTGTGGAGCGAAATGGCAGTAATGAGTAAGATAAGAGAAATTTATAAAGATATAGCTGAATGGAAGTATGATGTAGTGATTAGCGTGGGATTGGAAAATCCCACAATGAAGTATTTGATAGTGGGAGAGATTGAAAGTTTAATGGAGCAGGGGATACCAATTCCCCCGCAGGTGAGAATAAAGTATTCTGCATTGCCTGAGGGCGTGCAGAAAGAAATATTGGGGTATTTAGAAGCCGCACAACAGGCACAAATGCAAGGAGGAGGTAAGTAATGGACCCAAAAAAAGGAATACAAGACTATAAGGGTAATATTGTTGATGAATTAGTGGAAGATGAAGATTTTTTTGAAGGGGTAGGAGGAAAGAAAGAAGAAGAGACAACCGATGAAATGTTTGATGTTACGGAACAAAAAGAAACAGGAGAAGAGAAGAAAGAAGAAGAGCAAGGAGAGAGTAAAAAAGAAACGAAAGAAGAAGAGAAAAAGGAAGAAGAGCCAAAAGGCGGAGAAGAGATAGATTTTACGCAAGAATTACCTGAGGAACAAGTGCAAAAACTTACTCCTCGTGAGAAAGCGTTTTACTATGAAATGAAAAAAGAAAGGGAGAAAAGGCAACAGTTGGAAGCTCAACTGGAATACGAAAAATTACAAGAGAAAACAAAGAAACTACAACAAACGCAGCAACCGCAACAGCCTCAGTTGGATTTTCCTCCTGACCCACGGGAACTTTTTAAAGAAAAAGACCCTGATGAGCCGTTGACAAAAGAAGACATTTTGAAGTTGCTTGAGTGGAACGATAAAGTTACGCAGTATCAACAGAAGCAATGGGAAGCACAGCAAAGAGCACAACAAGAACAGCAAGAAGCGTTAGAGCGGTTGTTAGATGAGCAAGAGAAAAGGGCAAGACAAATTTATTCTGATTTTGATGAAAAGATGCAAATAGTGGACAAACTAATAGATAAACACCCAGCTTTTGCAGACGAAATCTGGGCTCGTCTTTCTCGTGGGGAAGATGTAGCTCAGTATATCTATAACCTCGGGAAGCAGTTTGCTCCCGTTATTACTGGCAAAACCTCCTCGCCAGAAAAGAAAAAAGTAGGGGGAAGTTTCACTGGTAGGAGAAATACCAGTGCAAGTTTAGGAGGAAACTCGTCAGGAACATTTTCCTCCTCAGAATTATCGCCAGAAGAGTTAATGGCGTTGCCAGATGAGGAATTTTTAACTAAAATTGTAAGTTTACCGTTAAGTGAGTATAAGAAACTACCCAAAAAAGTCCGTGACAGGGCTAAGTCTATTGGGTAGTTTTTAAAAGGAGGTGAGAACAATGATTAGCACATTAAATAGTAATCTGGTAGAGAAGATTTGGACAAGAGAGACTTTAATAGAGATGATGGAAGAGCTTTTCTTTAAGCCTTTTATTTCTCAGACAAACAATTCTCCTATTAAACTTCAAAAAGAGTTAGCAGCTGGGGCAGGAGATACAATTTACTTGAATTTTATTCCTAAGCTTAGTGGAGAAGGAACAGACGGCGATGATAATGTTGAAGGAAATGAAGAGGCAATGAATGAATACGATTTCTCAATGCAGATAAACCAGAAGAGACACGCTGTGAAATTAAAAGGTAGAATGGAAGAGCAGAAAACTAAGATACAATTGAGGACAAAAGCAAAACAGCTATTAGGCATTTGGCTTGCTGAGATTACTGAAAAAGAGTGTTTTAGAAAACTTGGTGGATTAACTTCTTATACTTTTTCAAACACTCCGACTGCTCCTTCAAGTAACAGAATAATGTATGGTGGAGATGCTACTTCTGATAGTGATATAGATAGCTCTGACAAGATGACTTTAGCATTGATTTTCAAGATTAGTAATAAGTTAAAAACTCTCACTCCTCTTTTTGCTCCTATTCGCTATAAAGGGAAAAGCTGGTATGTAATGCTTATTCATCCTCGTCAGAGGAATGATTTGTTTAATGATCCTGACTACATCAAGTTTATGAGCCAGGTGGAAGTAAGAGGAAAAGAAAACCCTCTTGTTAGTGGAGCAGATGCGATAGTGGATAATATAATTATTCATGTTCACAACTGGGTTCCCACATTTAGCACCTGGGGAAGTGGCGGAAATTTACCTGGTGCACGTGCTCTTGTTTTAGGTGCTCAGGCTCTTGGGTATGCCTTGGGAAAAGATACTGGTTGGGTTGAAGAAGCGTTTGATTACAGGAACAAATGGGGTATCTGCACTGGAAGGATTTTTGGGTTGCAAAAGATAAAATTCAACAGTGAAGATTTAGCAGTATTAGCAGTAGACACTTATGCAGCTTCTATATAGGAGGTGATAAATGGGTAAGCTAACTAAGAAAATGAAAGGATGGTTAGTGAAAAGAGCACGGGCTGGGAAAAAAGTTGCTGGCGGAGGATTTGCTAAGTTAGCTGCAAAAGCTGCTAAATTTTATGGGAGTAAGGAAAGAGGGAGAAAAGTTGCCGCATCACAAATGTGGAAAATGGCAGAGAAATATGGAGTGAGTAAGACGGGTAGAATAAAAAAACGATAATGGTATAGGGTTGCAGGGAGAGGGGATTTTTCTCCTCTCCCGTAATAAAGATGAAAGAAAGGAGGAATGATGGCATACTCAAAGACAGTTCAAAAAAGAGTTGGATTATCAACAGGACAAGAGTTGGTGATAGTAGATGTTTCTCCTGACGCTGCAACTGGAAGTATAACTATGACTGAATATGATACAGTTAGAGTTTTAGGAGTAGTCCCTTTAATAGAAGACCCTGACGATAATTCTCAAGTAGCTGTGCAAGCTAAAGAAAATAGTAGCACTGAAAACCAAGTAGACATAAAACTTTGGAAAGCGACTAATTCTGCAGCAGGTGCTTATAGTGATTTCAGACTAACCTTACTATGCGAATAATTTTTATAGGGGAGGTATCCTTCTTTTTGCCTCCCCGTAAAGAAAGGAGGGATACAATGAGAAAGATATTTTTATCGGTGTTTTTAGCAATAGTGCTTATAGGAGTGTTTGTGTGGGTAGGACAAAGAGAGAGTAGAATAGAAGCACAGACTTTATATAGAGAGACCAGAGGAATAGTATTAAAATACCTTGAAAAAATTAGTAATCCTACTGATGATGTGATACAGTTTGAAAGTCAAGGTGGGACATATAATGAGAATTTAAAACTAAATTTGGATGGAAATAATACAGTAACAATAAGTTCTGGTAGTGGAGTGACAGTTATTAGCTCCGAAATAGGAATTACTTTAGATGATGGATCAGGAGCTTCCCCATCATTAATTTTTAAAGATGAGGCAGATGAGACTGTAACTTTTTCTAAAGGAAACTCAACAATGTTAAGCATTACTACTCAAGCGGCAGATGGAATAAACATTTTAGGAGGAAATTTAAAGATAGGGAATGCAACTCCAACTAATAGTTTGGATGGAGAAGATTTGTATGTTGAAGGAAATATAGAGGTAGATGGAACAGCAGATATAGCAGGAAATACTACAGTTAGTGGGACATTGTATGGTGCTCCTTTTATGATGGTAATTACTAAAGATGGACAATACACCAGTAGCGTTGCTAACCTAACTACTTTTCAAATGCCTTTTAAGGCTACAGTAATAGAAGTAAGCGTTTGTGCGAGAGATATTGATACTGCTGATGGTGATGAGACTTATACTGTGGACATAAAAGAAGGGGGCACAACTATTTTAAATTCAACAATGAATATTACAGCGGATAACACAGTGGTTGTAGGGACATTAGACGATACTACATTAGCAGACAATGCCAAAATTACGGTAGATTTAACTCTTGGGGGGACATCTCCTGCTTTAGATGATTTGACCATTTTGATGACTTTGAAGAGAGCACCATAAAAAGGAGGGGAAATATGGAGATAGTGTATTTTGGAAAAAAGAGACCTAAAAAAGTAGTGTTGACAATAGATGGTGTTACTTATGAAAAAAACTTTATTCCTTTTCGTGCAGTAGAGGTTGAGGATAAGTTTGGGCGGGTGCTTTTAGATAATGCTGGTGATATTTTTAAAAGAGTAGACCAGGATGAGCGTGCACCTGACCCAAAACCTCAACCAAAGACAGATGGGTATGTAGGGGACAAAGGGGCAGATCAGTTGAAGGATGTTAATAAGCAAATTCAGAAAGATATGGAAATAGAGAAAGGGAAAGATATTAAGGATTTAGGCAGTGAGAAAGAGATTGAGGTTGACCAGTTAGTTGAGGAAGAATTGTCACCTGAAAGAAGCAAAAAAGCTAAAAAGATAGTGGGAAGGCAGAACACAACAGTTTATGATAAAAGGTTCGGGAAATCGTAAGAGGAGGTAAGGAATGGAAGTAAAGATGCACATTGGACGACTAAATCCTTATGCTGACGAAAAGATTACAGTTACTTCTGCAGCAGTAAAGACTTTAACAGCGAATACTTATCAAGATGTAGCTAACCGTAAAGTTGCTATGGCTAAGATTACAGTTGAAGGAGGGGATATGCATTACAGAATTACTGGGGATGATCCGACATCAAGCGTAGGACATAAACTGACAGCAGGCGATATTTTGACTTTAACAAATTTGCTGGAAATAAAGAAATTTAAAGCTATAGCTGACGGAGCGTCTGACGGGATTTTGTATGTTACATATTATGAGTTTACAGAATAGGAGGAGAAATGGAGCAAGAAAAAAGTAAAAAGATTGTAATTGAGGCAAAAGATTTAGTAAAGATAAAACGTATCCCTGTAGAAGTGCCTTATCCTAAATTTATAACAAAGGAAATAGTTCAACCTAAGTTTGTAGAGAAAGTGTATGAAGTGCCTAAGATAGTTGAGAAAAAAGTTGAAGTGACCAACGCTATTGTAAAAGATAAAATTGTGGAAGTGCAGAAAGTTAAAGAAACACCTGTGATAAAAGAGATACCCTATAAAGTAGAAAAACCAGTGTTTGTAGAAAAAGAAGTGCCTGTGTATAAGATAGTTGAAAAAGTGAAAGTAAAAGAAAAGCCAATTGAAGTTAAAAAACCTGTGTTTAAAGAAGAAGTAGTGAAAAAAGCTAAAATTGTTGAAGAAGAAGTGAAGACACAAAGAGTAGTTTTTGAAGATACTATTGTAGAAAGACCTATCTATAAAACTTTTACTGTTAATTTGCCTCAATTACAATTTAAATGTCCTCACTGCAAAAAAATTGTGCAAATAAAAATTACTGGGAAGAAATAAGATGGAGATATTTTCTGCTATACGAGAAGTTGGAGAAGCCAGTCATAGGAATGCTATAAGCATTTCTGATACACCAACTCAACTTACTTTGTCTGCTGGGAAGAAAAGTATAGAGATAAGAGTGGTAGGATTAAATACAGTTTACTATGGTGGAAGTAATGTTAGTTCAGGCAATGGAATACCACTTAGGAGGAGAGAGATGAAGATTTGGAATAATTGTCAAAGTGGGTTTTCGGTTTATTTGGTTTGTGAGAGTGGTAAAAGTAGCGAAGTAAGGGTGGTGGAATATGCGTAGGATAATAAAATATATATTAATGGCATTAACTTTTTTTGCTTTTTCTTATTACTCACTTAGCTTTGGGCAGAGTGGCGGAGTATTTTACCCGATGGCAGAGGATGTTGAAGTTGACACAACTAATTTTGATAATAACTTAAATGCTACACATACTGATGTGCAAAAATGTTTAGACAGGTTAGATGATGTAGCTGGTAGCGGAGGAGCTTCTAAACTATCTGGTTTAAGTGATGTGGGAACGGTAGATTATACGGACGGGCATTATTTACGGGCTGACGGCACAGATTACGATAGTTCTGCTATACTGGATGGAGATTTGCCTGATACAATTACACGGGATAGTGAGTGGGATACTATTGGAGAGATAGAAGCTGTTACAGGAGTAGATATTATTACTTCTACTGAGAATAATGATACGGCTGATGATTTATCTGACAATTCAATAAATGATTTATCAGATGTAACAGTTAGCACTCCTTCTGGTGGGCAGGTTTTAAAATATAATGCTGGAACAAGTAAATGGGAAAATAGTGCGGATGATACAGGAACAGATACTTTAGATGATTTAAGTGATAATAGTATAGACGATTTAAATGATGTGGCTGTTAGTTCTCCTTCTGATGGACAATTGCTTAAATACAATGCTACTTCTACTGACTGGGAGAATTGGACACCAAATTATTTAACTGCTGAGAACGACCCTGTTTTTAGTGCTATGGATACAGAAGTTGAATTGGAAAATCAGATAACTGATGTGGGCAATATTTATACCAATAACGATGGTTCTCTTACGGATGATGATTTATCTAACAACTCAATAAATGATTTAAGTGATGTAGTTGTTTCTTCTCCTGCTGATACTCAAGTTTTAAAATATAATTCTACTTCTGGGAAGTGGGAAAATGCTGCAGATGATACAGGGAATGATAGTGCTGATGATTTAAGCGATAACTCAATAAATGACCTTTCTGATGTAGATACTACTGGTTGGGCTTCTGGTAAAGTATTAAAATTTGATGGTTCTGGGAATTTGGTTGTAGGGACTGACAATGTAGATGATGCTGATGCAGATGCAACTAATGAATTGCAAAATATTTTTCAAAATATAAGTGATGGAACAAATACAGCTATTGCTGATACAACAACAGATACATTCACTTTGGAAGCTGGAACAGGAATATCTATTACAGTAGATGCGACAAATGATAAAGCAACTATTACCAACACAGGAGATACAGACGCAAGCGATGATTTAACAACTTCAACTTCTTTTGGTGGAGATGTATCGGGGACTTACGATGCTATCTCTGTCAATAAAATCAAAGGCAAAACTGTTGATGATACTAATATTGCTGATGGCAAAGTATTAAAATATAATTCTACAAGTGGTAATCTTGAATACCAAGATGATAATAATACGACTTATTCAGCAGATGGAGAAGGTTTAGAATTGTCAGGAACACAGTTTAGTTTAGAGCTTGATGGGGCTACTTTATCTAAAAGTGCAAGTGGTTTGAAAGTAAATTCAATTACTTCTTCAGAGATAGCTGATGGAACGATAACAAATACCGATATAGCTGATGATACAATTGCAGAAGCAAAGTTAGATATTTATAATGCTCCCACAGGTGGGTATTATCTTAAATACGATGCTACAAATGGAATGATGTGGGCAGATGTTTCTGTGGAAACAGGAGATATTACTGCTATAGGAGATGTAACAACAGGGGATGCTTTCACTGGTTCGCAAGGGAATAAGCTATATTTTGAAGGAGCGACAGCAAATGATTATGAAACTATCCTTCAGGGGCAGGATGTAACCTCTGATGTAACAGTAAACCTTCCTTCTGCCTCAGGAACTCTTCTAAATAAAGAACAAATTGACACAGAGGCTGAGTTTGAAAGTTTATTATTTTCTGTTTTTACTCCTAATGATGGAAGTTTAACAGATGATGATTTGAGTAACAATACCACTGACGATTTAGCTGAGGGCTCTTCTAACTTGTATTGGACACAAGCAAGGTTTGATAATGCTTTTACAGGGAAAAGCACAGATGATTTAAGTGAAGGCTCATCTAATCTTTACTTTACCAATGCAAGGGCAATTTCTGCAGTAGAAGGAAATGCAAATGTTTTTACTGCTGACCAAACTCTTACTAATAATCACGGATTATTTGGAAAACGAAATGATGGAACACCTAAACAATTAATTTTTATTGATACAGATAACAATGTTGATATAGGAGAGGCTGCGGATACACTTCGATTTTTTGTGGGTTCGGAAAAAGCAAGGATTACCTCGGAAGGTAAGGTAGGGATTGGAACGAATAGTCCAAATGCTTCATTAACAATAGGAAACAATGCAGGTGATGGGTTCGATCAGTGGAGTGATTATCAAATTTTATTATATACAAATCCTTCGCCTGAGA
>Ga0180301_10000943_pt1 | contig 22810 bp, 24 predicted proteins | sample GuaBasSediGuay16_FD_121797 | JGI IMG/M metagenome (GOLD analysis project Ga0180301, IMG submission 121797) | Subseafloor sediment microbial communities from Guaymas Basin, Gulf of California, Mexico - Guay16, Core 4569-2, 12-15 cm | ecosystem: Environmental > Aquatic > Marine > Hydrothermal...
GGGTTCCTATATGGCATGCAGGTTACCAGAGAGGAGACCTTCAAGTTCGTCTTCGCGGCGATTGCCGTAAGCATGGTCCAGCATTCAGGCCTGCATCCCCCTCCGATCCCGGTAACCCAGAAGTGATCCTCATTGCTCACCCCATCGAAACCTATCTCTTCAGCTTTTAAGGCGCAACTCATGATATAATCGATCTCAGCCGATACTGGAAGCTGATACCAGACTTCCACCACTAATGATCACCAGCAAGAAACTCAGCATCACACCTATATAACCTTTAAATGGCTGGATTAGGGATCTTAGGCTTGCTCTTTGGGTAATCTGCGAGTTCTCTCCATGCCTCGATCATAGCCCGTATATTGCTGGTTGGAACTTCAGAGTAAATGCGTCCTACGCTGGAGAGTATAAATCCCCCTCCGGGAGCAAGCGTTGATATTGCCCTCCTAACGGCATCCCTCACCTCCTCTCTGCCTCCATGCTCAAGTGTCACATGACCGTTCACTCCACCCCAGAGACACACAGTATCGCCAATCTCACGTTTAGCGCGTTCCATGTCATATCCTCCCTGAACAGGGTCTATTCCATAAAGCAGATCTATATTCATCTCCTTGAAGGTTTCTAGTAGGGGCATCGCTCCACTCGCCATGCTATAGCCGAATCTAACCTTATTCTTGTGGGTAAAGTCAACTTCCTCCTTCATTCTCGGAAAAATAAATCTCCTGTAGGCTCTTGGAGACCAAAACTCCGTTGAGTCATACCATCCATAATGAACGATCAAGTCTAAATCGCAGACATCCACCAGCAACCTTAATGCCATCATGTTCCACTCATGAATTATATCAAGTAGCCTATCTAGAAATTCCGGTCTCCTAATCGATGCTGTCACGCCCTTTATAAATCCACAAAGCCACATAACAGCACTGCCTAAATATGTAACTTCATGGGCCACCAATAGAACCTCATGCTCCTCAGCGAACCTCTCTATCTTCTCAGCCTTCCCAGCAAACTCCTCAATCTCCCTTTCCTTCGGATCCCTGAATAGGTAAGATAGAACCTCGAGATCCTCTGGTTTCTCAACCCAATCCTTTACTGAGCGGCCTGAGGCGGCTGCATGATCACTTATGAGTGGAATATCATCTCCATGAGGCCAATCTGGAGTCTGCCTAACTATCTTGCTTAAAACCCCCTTGGGAGTCCTGTATTCCTTAATTAACAGTGGATGCCGCTCACCCGGCGGATGCCTCTTAGATATCTTAATCTTAACATCCCGCTGGAGAAATTTAGGTGGAGATATATAGGCGACATCATCTATGCCAGCCTTAAGGCTATGCCTTATACGTTCAAACTGGTTAGGCCATGGAACATCTACATCTGAACCGATGAAGTACCTGTATGGGATCCCGCCGCGGTTCCATAATGGAACATGATCCGGCTCGTCGCAGTCAATGCTTAAGAGAAGGCGATCCCTTGAAGAAAGCTCATCCCTCATGCCCTTCGCATCCTCACATTGAAGGTCGCACATAACGTATTAGTTGAGGGAAAAATTAAGATGTTTTGTCTATGACTTGAATGGATGGAGTGAATAGGATTGGAGGTTAAGTTCTCCAGAAGACTGGATGATTTGGAGTCTTTAATGAGCAGGATAAAGAGGCGGATGGATGAGATCGGGACGATACTGATCTACGTTGGAGTTGTTAGGGGGAGCCGCGGAGAAGAGAGGGTTCTTCAACTCGAGTTTGAAGCCGATGAGGTGGAGATGGAGAGGTGGATGAGCAAGCTCGTAAGGGATGTAAAGGCGAAGTATGGGGTAGTTGACGTCATAGTCCAGCATAGGAGCGGAACAGTAAAGGTGGGGGAGGATATCATGCATGCTCTCGTCGCTTCTAAGCGTAGAGCAGAGGCATTTAAGGCTTTATCAGAGATTATTGATCGAATTAAGAATGAGTCTCCCCTTAGGAGGAGGGAAGTAACAGCGGGCGGCTCCTACACGATTTAGGCTAGATTATCTTTGCTCCATCCTCTCCCTCTCGATCTTCTCCTGATAACCTGACTTTGCATAGGCATTGATCGGATCTAATGGAAGCCTCTTCTCGATCCTAACCATCCATATGATTGGACGGACATCCGTGAGGAATGCATCGATTAGGACTCTATTGGCGAGTATAATCTCATTCTTCATCTGGTATCTTCTAAGCGATTCCTCATCGACGATTAGGGCCTTCGCATATGAGACCATCAATGAATCGATCGAGTGTAGTATTGCCTGTATCCTGTTTTCTAGCGGTGAACACTGATCGATCATGTAGTCCCAGTTTCTCTGCGTATCAGCATTTCCGATGACGCCTCCGGATGTTAATTCATGGAAAACCCTGAAGATCTGCATGTTCGGTTCAACCGCATGATCATCATCAGCCACGTATCTTGAGTTGAAGTGTATTCCACATCGCATGCCACTCTCGATCAAACGTGCAATTATATGCTCTACGTTCACTCCATGTGCATGATGGCCCATATCAACTAGGACGCCGGCTCTATCGCCTAGGAGCCTTGCAAGATCACATGCAACACAGTAATCAGAGATGACAGTATGGTATGTTCCAGGCTCGAATAGCTTATACTCTATGAGCATCCTAACGGAGCTAGGCGTCTTCTCATAGATCTCCATAAGTGAGGCCTTAACATTCCTCTCAGCCTCCCGCATATTTACCTGTCCGGGATATAGAGAGCCGTCTGGAAGCCATAGCGTAAGGAGTCCAATAGCATACTTCGAGGCTATCTCAGCGCTGATCAATGTATGCTCAATGAATCTTTTTCTAGTCTCAGAATCATTCGCTGAGAGACTTCCAAACTGAGAGCCCTCCATGAAGTATGTTGGACTTACAGATCCTATCTTCAATCCCTGCTTATCAGCGTAATCTCGGATCCTCTTGAAGGATTCCATTTTGATCTCATCCGGCGCGGTTTCATCTGGATTATCAAGTCCAACATGTATGCCTATCCTCGGGGAGGCATCCGTCAGCCTATTAACTAATGCTGCATCATCGATCTTCTCGAATATGTCCCTTGCAGCTCCAGGCGGAGTGTACCCGCTGAACCTTCCACCCCCAAAAGCTCCAAAGGCCCAGGATGGAACCTCAACCTTAAATTCCGCCACTTTCCTCTTTACCTCTTCTATATCGATACCCTTTCTCTCCAATTCTTTTCCCAGAAGATCATATCTTTCAGAGACTATATCGGCCCACATACATGCACGCTCCTAACAATTCAGACATGCCTTATATTACTCCGCCTGAGATATTAATACGCTATAGGAATATTTGGGAGTCTGGATGGCCGTGGAGAAGTCTGTAGATGAATTGAAGATGGAGATTGTTGAGTTTACGAGGAGACTCTATATGAGGGGGTTAATAGTTGGAACTGGCGGAAACGTAAGCGTTAGAATACCAGATTCACCATATATTCTGGTCACACCAAGCGGTTTATGTAAGGGATATTTGAAGCCATCAGACATCGTGAAGATCGACATGAATGGAAGGGTAATTGAGGGCAGATTAAAGCCGACATCCGAGACTCACATGCATACGGAGATATATAAGGCGAGACGAGATGTCAATGCGATCGTCCATGCCCATCCACCGTTCTGCATGGGATTCTCCTGTGCTGGAGTACCGCTTGACAAGCCGATCCTTCCAGAGGCAGTAATCGTTCTAGGGGAGATCATGATGGTTGATTATGAAACGCCCGGCACGATGAGTCTAGCCAAGAAGGTGGCAGAGGCAGCTAAGAAGTGTGACGTCTTAGTCCTTAAGAATCATGGATCAGTAGCCTTAGGAGAGAATCTTGAGCAGGCATACATAAGAACGGAAGTCTTGGAGGAGTATGCAAAGGTGCTATTGATCTCTAATCTTTTAGGAGGCCCAAAGGTTCTTTCAGAAGATGAAGTCAGAAGGCTAAGGGGGATTTGAGGCGTATGGCCGATCCGAATTAGATCTCGCTTAAAGAACTGTTGTAATCTCATCCTCTCTTTACCCGCATGATCAGTATCCTGCCATCCTCAGCATTCACGAAATATGTGAAGTGCCAGATCCTCTTTAAGAATAGCCATCTCCTTATCTGAATATTCCCCTCAACAAGCCATAACTTCTTACCGCTTGATAGATCCGTCTCGAGAGTTGTTCTCAGAAAATCCACTTCTGCCTTAGAGCCAAACTCTGCCTTAACTCTCCTCCTAACTATTTCCTGGGCTTCTTCCAAACTCTGAACTTTAATTCGCATCTTATTTCCTACCAGAGAAAATTACATTACTCTTCTAATTGATTGAGGCGCATTTGATGCATAAATCTTTATCTCCTTTCACCTCAAAAAATCGCTGTTTACTCTCAAATTTTAAATAATCTCTCCACATAGACTTTTAAAAAGTTCTTGGGTGAAAGTTTTGAAGAGCAAAAACCTGAAGGTTGAGGGCAGACGTTTTATCACGATTAGACCGGATAAGTGCACCGGATGCGGATTATGCGAGTATGTATGCTCCTTAGAGAAGAATGGCTTTCCAAATCCATCTCTATCAAGGATCAGAGTTATTAGGCTCGCCCCTCTCCTCAACATAGCTATGACATGCAGATTCTGTAATGACCCTCCATGCGTCGATGCCTGTCCAAGAATGGCTCTTAGACAATCCGAAGATGGCAACTTGATCCTCGTGAATGAGGAGAGATGTGATGGATGTGGATGGTGCATCCAGGCATGCCCATACGGCGGCCTCATCATGGATCCATACAAGAACGTTGTTTCCGTCTGCGATTTATGCGGGGGAGAGCCTAAATGCGTGGATTTCTGTCCTGAGGAGGCGCTGGAGATAGTATCGAGCGATGAAGAAGCGAATAAGATATTTGGTTCAGCTCTTGAGGAGCTGCCCAAGGAGATTGAGAAGATGAGCATGCTCATTAAGAAGAGAGATCTTTCAGAGATATTTGCGAGGGCTGAGGAGAGAGCCGAGAATCTTGAGAGGAAATTTGAGGAGCTTAGGAGAAGAGGGATCCTTTAGCCCTTGGGATTTACGGAGCGGTAGTCGCCGAATCAACCACACAGAATACATCGTATCTGGCGTTTTTTGTGATGACTGAGATGCTCACGGAGGAGCCTACATCCCCTAAACGTATGTTGTCCGGATTTTCAATGTAGATTATAAGCGTGCATCCTGAGGGCAGAGTTAGGTCTCCTGTTGCACGGAGAAAACTTGTCGTATTTCCAGGGGTATACTCGAATCTATCCCAATTATTTTCGTGGGCGTCGGGACAATTTAGGGTGTCAACCGCGATTAATTTTGTTCTGTAATAGTAGATCCTCGACCAGTCCACATCTACTCCTCTGACCTGAATCTTATCGATCAACACGTCTTTTCCGCCGAGATTGTCAATCTGAACTGCGGCGAAGGATTCTCCGCTCTCATATACCCAGATATGCTGATTTTTTACTGACAGGATCTCTAAGGCAACTTGGTTCTCTATGATCTGATATGCATACATGACTACTCCGCCAGTCAATACTACTGGAATTACAAGTAGGATCATCGCTGTTACAGGCTGACTTAGCCCCTTCCTGTTCACGGCTGGGAAGCGCATGGCAATCCACTGTGAACTAATTCAGATATTATTAATAGGGTTGTGAAGGACACTTCAGTAAAATATCTTCATAAGTAATCTTCTAGGGAAAGGCTCCTCCGCACATAATATTAGAGATATCTACAAAGTGGAGGATTGCGCTGGATCAGTGGTCCTTAAAAACTTTATTGATAAGCTTTTTATATTCAAAATTATGAACAAGGTTATGATTGATGGTTGGCGGTATTTCTATGGAGCCAAGTAAGAAGCCACTTAATGTCCTCGTAAAGGAGATGAATGCCTACATCGGCGTGATGCTCAAGAATGGAGTGGAATATAGGGGCACAATGACATACTGCGACAATTACATGAACATAATCTTAGAGGGAGTTTCGGAGCATTATAATGGGAAACTCGTAGCCCATTACGGTCAAGTTCTACTCAGAGGAAACAATATACTATATGTGATCTTAAATGCAACTCCAAAGAAGGAGACGAATCAAAACAGCGGTAAAAGCTAAAAAGCAGAACTTTCCCCATAGAGGTCGAAATCTATACCATGTTCGGCGGTCATGAAAATTATTCGGATTAGGGCGATTTTTGAGAAGATATATAAGAAAGGAGGACATTTCAGTATTATTTTGACGGAGGCTTCGGAATGGAGGAGCTTCGCGGAGTCATAGTCAGCTATAGGAGGGGACCGAAGACTCAGAAGCCCAAGGAGTGCCTCCTGATGTTTCCAAATGTTAAGTCGCCAAGCGAAGCCTCAAATCTTCTAGGGCGTAAAGTTGCATGGCCAGTTAAAGAGAGGAAATGTATAGGGAAGATCGTCGATGTGCATGGAAATAAAGGGCTTGTTAGGGCGCGTTTTAGGAAGGGCGTTCCGGGCAAGGCCCTTGGAACCGAGGTTGAGCTGTTATAATCTCTGGGAAGTCAGAATAGTGGTGGAATGAATATCGTTATAATCTCTAGAGGCTCAATCACTTCTTTAATTCCATGCTTTACGCCCTTAGGTATATATGTGAAGGATCCCTTATGGATGATCCTCTCCCCCAAGCCCTCAATATACATTACAGCCTTGCCATCCATGTAATACTCTATTTGATCCGAGCCTTCGTGAGAGTGAACTTCTATGGTCTTTCCCTTCTCGAGCACTCCAACCTTAACACTTGCGATCCGCGTATCTCGGCTTGATAGGAGAATCTTCGCTGGGAATGAACCGCTCTCATCTTCAACGAGATCCTTCTCATCTCTAATTATGGGCTTCAACGGCATCACCTTCGGAGTCACAATCCTTACTAGTATACGCGATTTAAGGTTTTCTCGTTTACCCATGAATGTTTAATCTGGATGAGGAGGCAGAGATGTAAAGCCATAACCGGAATTCATAAGGTTTAAGGGCAAATATTACTAGCCTAATTATGAGGAGCGGAGAGGATGGGGGAGCGAGGCACATTAAGGATGAATTAGTGTGTGAATTTGAAGCTTGGCTTCCCCCCGTTCCTCGCAGATCCTCAACCCTCACTACTTATCTTCTCGCTGTATCTTGTGAATTCTCCCCAGCCGATCGCGTCGATTATGATCTTATGGCCATTAATCGTTAGGTTTCCACTCCACTTGATGAGCGCCCCACCATAGACTCCAATATGGTCATGCAGAAGATCCCCTTCTGCTGATGGTTGCGATGACAATATCGTAGACTCCATATAAACCGGGCATCAACTTCATTTGGCATAATAATTATTTTATTCTCGATTCATTTAAAGCGTCTAGTGAATGAACCGGGGGAGGACTAAGTTGGATGATAAGGTGATCTTGGCGGCTCAGGTTGGTTATGGGATGTTCGGCGGGGACGTCGTAGCTAAGACGACTTGGGATCTCCAGAGGAATAGCATATCGCCATATCTGGATAGGATCGGCCTTGACGATTACTGCGAGAAATATCAGGGAACATCATTCAGGCTCATCGCTATTGGAACTCGAACTAAAGAATCAGCTTTGAGGGCGCAGAGGATCAATGAGAAGCAGACGGGCTATAGGCCGGCCGCATATTATGGGGAGGCTCCTTGGGTCGATATTATTGAGGACTTTCCGGATCTCGACTTACTTATCGTCGCAACTCCCGATCATCTACATACACCGCCGATTCTAGAGGCCCTAAAGAATGGGATCCACGTTGTCACGGAGAAGCCCATGTGCCTAGATATCAGAGAGGCCGATCAGATAATAGATCTCGCTGAGTCTAAGGGCTTGATCGTCGGAGTTGACATGCACAAGCGTTTCGACCCGGATCACATGGAGATCTTCATGAATATCTCTAAGAGGCTTGGCTCCCCCATATATGGTAGGGGAGTTCTGGAGGAGCCCCTAGAAGTCTCCACGAAGATATTCAAGTGGGCTGAGAAGAGCGATCCAAACACTTATGTTGGAATACACTGGATTGACCTCTTCATGTATTACTTAAATCTGAAGCCTATCGGATTGTATGCCATAGCCCAGAAGAAGAGACTTAAGGAGGACTTTGGTAAGGATGCATTCGACGCCGTTCAAGTCATCGTTACATACGAGGGTGGAACAACCGTGATTTTTGATACTAACTGGATAACGCCGAGGGATTTTGAGGGACCTGTGAATCAGGAGAGTCACCTCTTAGGGAAGCTTGGGAAGGTTGAGTCGGACACTCAGTATAGGGGGTTACGTTATTGGATAGAGGGGGAGGGAATGAAAACCGTGAATAGTCACTTCTTAAGGAGAGTCAGAAGGCCTGATGGAAGCTACGTTCATATAGGCTATGGAAAGGACAGCCTTGTCTGCTGTATAGAGAAGGTTTATAGGATAAAGTTTCTAAATGCAACTGCCAAGGAGCTTGAGGGAACTTATCCTGATGCTAAGTCTCAGAGGCTAACGACGGCCGTGATACATGCCGCAAGGGAGGTTATGAAGCGGAACTTCAAACTAATGTCTGAAGGGTTAAGTCCAGTTGCAACGGCGAGCTTCAGCGAGAAGGGAATAATACTTCACGACCCAATCCATAAGGAGGATATAGTGCTTTACGACAAGCCAATATAAAAGCGAATATGCATGGCAAAGGCGGTTGAGGATTATGAGTAGAAAATACAGTCTTGAACCCGTAAGGGTCTCAAGGATAGAGACCAAGTATAGGAGGATAGTGACTCCGACTCTACCAACCCCTAGGGTCATAAAGCTCATTAAGGAGCTTGAGAAGCATGAGCCAAGATCAATGTTCGGGCAGGTTCCAATAGGGATAAAGAGGACTTATGGAATAAACGTTGAGGATCTTGATGGAAACGTCTTCTTAGACGCGACGAGCGGAGTTCTCGTAACGAATATTGGACATTCACATGAGGCTGTAGCTGAGGCTGTGAAGGAACAGCTCAAGTTGTTCCATTTTGCCTATTGCTTCCCCTATGAGAAGAGGCTTGAACTCGTAAAGAAACTCATTGAGATAACCCCTGAAAATCTGGATTGCGTCTTCCTATTGACGACTGGATCAGAGGCGGTTGAGGCTGCAATAAAGAATGCGAGGAGATATGGCATAGAGACGGGTGGCCCTGAGAAGAGGGTTATAATCTCATTTAAGGGAGCCTTTCACGGTAGAACTATGGGCGCACAGATGGCCGGGGGGATCGAGCCGCTTAAGAGCTGGATAGGATATCAAGATCCAGGACTGATCCAAGTTGAGTTTCCAAACTGCTATCACTGCTGGAAGGGAAGAGATGAATACTCAAACTGTGTTGACGATTGCGTGGATTTGGTTAAGGCGAAGTTTGAGGAGCTGGAGGGTAAAGTTGTGGGGGTCTTAAGTGAGACTTATCAGGGCAGAGGAGCGATCTTCCCGCCTGACGGATACTACCAGAAGATAGCCGAGATATGCAGGGAGAATGATGCGCTTCTAATATTAGATGAGGTTCAAGCCGGATTTGGGAGGACTGGTAAGCTCTTCGCCTTTGAACATTACAATGTATCGCCCAATCTCCTCTGCATCGGGAAGGGCGTTACGAGCAGCCTTCCGCTCTCAGCCTTGATCGGCGAGAGTCAAGCGATGAATTACTTTGAGCCTGGAAGTATGACAAGCACTCACGGGGCTAATCCGGTCTGCGTGGCAGCCGCACTTGCAAGCATAAATGAGATGCTGAAGGATGATATGTGGATCGTTAGGAACGCTGCTGAGACGGGCAAGGTTCTCGGCGACAGGCTGATGAAGCTGAAGGAGAAGTATGAGGAGGTTGGAAACGTAAGTGGTAGGGGCATGGTGTATGGCATAGAGTTGGTTAAGGACAGGGAGACTAAGGAGCCCCATGCCGACCTAGCCTTCCAGACGGTGCTGGAGGCTTATCATAGGGGAGTCTTACTCTTCGCGCCGATAGGGGCTGGGCATAACATACTGAAGATTAATCCGCCTCTCATAATGGGAAGGGAGGCAGCTGAGGAGTTAGCCTACGTCATAGATGAGGCTATAGGAGCCGCCTTGGAGAAGATAAGTGGATAATCATGACTGAATCTTAGGCTGACCCTTCCGGCTCAACTATGACGGCCGTTCCAGTCGCCGACACAACCACTACTCCAGCTTGCAATCCAAGATCGGATGTCTCTAGATCTAAGCCTACAATGGCGTTTGCTCCCATACTCTTAGCCTTACTTTTAAGCCTCTCAATAGCCTCCGCTCTTGCCTTTTCAAGCTCATATGTGAAAGCAGAGATCTCTCCGCCCATGAAACTTTGAATTCCAGCTATGAACTTCCCTAGGAAACCCCTTGTCCTCGGAACCAAGCCTGTAACGACCCCAATAACCTTCCTTATCCTATAGCCCGGTATAGTTGGAGTTGTGACTATTAAGAAATCCTCAGAAGCGAACTCGAGCGGGGAGCCGCATTTATAGCAGTATCTTGAGCCCTCGGGAACCTCAGCTCCGCACTTCGGACAGATCATCTTGGATGCACCGGTAGTATAGAATTGCTGTGGAGTCTTAAAAAGGATCGGCTGACATGCATATTCGCCAAGAATTAAATGATCAATGCATCATCTTGCTGCTGAGGAAATTATCCGATGCAGGTTAAGAGGAACATCGCGATCGAGAAGTAGGGAAGGGCTAAAATAATAATGGATGATCACTTATAAGCGACTAGACTTAGAATATTTTTAAGTTATCACTTGAGCGCTGAGAGGTGAATGTTCTTGATTAAGATTTTGGGGATCGTTGGAAGCCCCAGGGTTGGAGGGAACACTGAGCTCTTAGTGACCGAGGCCCTGAAGGCCGCTGAGGATGAGGGGGCTGAGACTGAACTCATAAGATTAGCCGATAGGGAGATCAGCCCATGCGATGCATGTCTAACGTGCAGGGAGAGCGGGGAATGCAGGATAAAGGATGACTTCCAGTATGTCTTCCAGAAGATGGTTGAGGCGGATGGGATAATTCTCGCCTCGCCCGTATACTTCAGCTCAGCTACGCCGAAGATAAAAGCTCTGATCGATAGGGCCGGATACCTATCAATGGCTAAGGGTAGAGTCTTCGAGAATAAGGTTGGAGCTGCAATGGCTGTTGCTAGGAGAGCCGGACAGAACTTTACATTCGCCCAGCTCCTCTTCTTCCTATTACATCAGGGCATGATAGTTCCGGGATCAACATACTGGAATATAGCCTTCGGAAGGGAGAAGGGAGATGTAAGAGGGGACGAGGAGGGCTTAAGAACGGCGAGGAACCTTGGGAAGAAGATGGTTTGGCTGATAAGGAAATTGAAGGGCTGAAGACAGTGATTCTTCGGGGTTTATGAGAGTGATGAATACGGAGAATCTGAAATCCGCCGGGAAGAAGTATTTTAGGGCGTTATATCCCGGGAGGTTCCAACCATTCCATCTCGGCCACTTAAAGGCTGCAAAGCATATACTGCGGGGTTCATCCGAGATAATCTTCATGATCGGCAGTGCGCTTCAAAGCCACACATTGAGGAATCCATTTACGTCTGGAGAGAGGATCACGATGATACGTCTGGCGCTATCCGAGATAGGGGTTGATCCAGCAAAATATTATATTGTGCCAGTTCCGGATTTGGAGATACATGCCATATGGGTCTCGCATGTATGCTCATTAGTTCCGAGATTCGACGTTGTCTATTCTAATGAGCCCTTGACAAGGAGGCTCTTCATCGAGGCGGGATTCAAGGTTGAGAGCATACCATTCTACAGGAGGAAGAAGTGCTCGGCAACGGAGATCAGAAATAGGATGCTATACGGCGGGGACTGGGAGTCTCTGCTACCCAAGAGCGTTGCCAAATATATACTGGAGATTGACGGTGTAGAGAGGCTTAGGGATTTATCCAAGACCGATAAGGTTTAGGCTCTCAGCGATCCTCCTCGACTTCTCCACTCCGGCCTCCAATGCGGATCCCATCTTCTCAGACAATTCGGATCTCTCCATTCGCTTAAGGATCTCCTCGGTGACTCCTCCAGGAGTTGCAACTCTCCTAATTATCTCAGAGATTGATAGTCCAGCCTCCAGAATCAGCTTTCCAGTTCCGATCATGGATTGAGCCGCCGCCCTCAGCGCCGTATCCTCCGGGAGCCCCATCCTCACGGAAGCATCAATCAACGCTTTGACGATGAATGCCATGTATCCCGGGGCGCATCCGCTGAGAGCCGTGATAACATCCATCATCTCCTCTGGAACCTCAACGAACCTTCCAAGCGCGCCTAAAACCTTCTCTACGATGGCCCTTTCATCCTCTGAGAGTTTACGGCTGATTGAGTAGGCTGAGAAGGATTCCTGAACGAGAACCGCAAGGTTCGGCATTACCCTAACGAATTTTGCCTCCGGAGCTATCCTCTCCAGAAGGTTTAGGCTAATGGCCGCGGCCATTGAGATCACAAGCTTACCGGCTATAGAGTCCCGTATCTCCTTGATGACTAAGCCTACATCCTTAGGCTTCACGCAGATTATTATGACATCGGCGTCCTCAGCGGCTTTCCTATTGTCATACGTCACGTGGATTCCGAGCTTCTTCAGGTTCATGATCCTCTCGACATGCCTTCGGGACGCTATTATTCTCTCTGCTACGCGGCTCTTAACGAGGCTTCTGGCTATCGCCCCTCCTATAGATCCGGCGCCGATTATAGAGATTATCATTTCATATCCCTCCGAATCCTCGAGCTGATAAAGACTTATCTGAAACGCTCAATAAGAGTATAATGTTTGGTCTCTCGGGGGATGGTCATACTGGGGAGATGTAGATTCTGGCTTTTAGACATAAATTATGAGGTTAAGGATCATGAGCCTCAAGTCTGGATTTGGGGAGTTGATGATGAGGGTAGGCGGGTATTAATCATCGACTCCTCCCTTGAGCCCTACTTCTACGCTCTTCTAGATGAGAATGCATATCCAGAAGAGGTATGCACTAGAATAATGAATGAGAGGGCTAAGCTTCCGCTTCTGCTTAGGGCGATTCCAGAGCAGAAGAGACTATTTGGAGAGCCTGTTAAGGCGGTGAAGATATATTGTCAGGATCCAGATGTCATCTCAAAGTATGCGAGAGTCATAAGCAAACTTGAGGGTGTAAGGGAATGCTTAGAGACTGACATACGATACTCAATGCGCTACCTAATAGATTATGATGTAACTCCATCCGCATGGCATGAGGTTGAGGTTGAAGAGGGCGGAGACCTAAATGTTCAGGTCGATAAGGTCTACATTGCACGTTCACCTCCGAAGAGAATCGAGATGAATGACCTTCCGAAACTGAGGATACTAAGTTTCTTCCCCGTATATTACGCATCTAAGGGCTCCCCGAAGCCGGAGAGAGATCCCATCGTAATAATCGCCACAGCAGCCAATAATGGAGAGAATAGGATATTCACGGCCAGTGAATATGAGGATAGGGATCTCCTACGCTCCTTCATCGATTATGTTAAAAGCCTAGATCCAGACGTGATAGTAGGCTATCAGACGAATCAGAGGCACTGGCAATACCTTATGGATAGAGCTAAAACCCTTGGGCTTGACTTAATAGTTGATAGGGCTGGAACTTGGCCTCACAGAAGCGTTTATGGGCATATCTCAATAACTGGCAGAGCATCAATAGACATGTTTGACTTCGCCGATGAGCTGCCTGAACTTAAGGTTAAAACCTTAGAGAATATGATAGACATTCTCGGAGTTAAGAGCCTCGAGGAGCAGAAGATAATCGATGAGATAGAACATTCTGATTTTTGGGATGATAAGGAAAGACGTGGGGAGCTCATTGAGTACGCGGCGGAGAAGGCGAACTGCATCCTCAAAGCCCTGATGGAAATGCTGATCTACGCCGTTGAACTCTCAAGGCTAGTCGGTTTACCATTGGATCATATAGGTAAGGCAGCCGTCGGATTTAGGATCGAATGGTATTTGATAAGGGAAGCCCATAGGATAGGCGAGCTGATTCCCGAGAGAACTGAGAAGCCATACATGCCCTATGCTGGAGGGATGGTTCTGAAGCCCAAGCCGGGCATACACGAGAATGTCTGCGTCTTAGACTTCAAATCCATGTATCCGAACATAATGATAGAGAAGAACGTCTCGCCTGACACTTATGTTCCTCCATCGATGCCTGAGCCTAAATCAGGAGTGAACGTGGCGCCTGAGGTTGGACATAAATTCAGAAAGGAGCCTCCTGGATTCTACAAGAGAGTTCTTACGCAGTTGATCTCGGCGAGGAATGAGATTAGAAGTGAGATGAAGAATCTCGATCCTAAAAGCTTAGATTATCAGCTTTTAGATGCCCGTCAGAAGGCCGTTAAGGTGATAACGAATGCTGCTTATGGATATGCAGGTTGGATTGGAGCAAGATGGTTCAGAAAGCCCGTTGCTGAGGCGACGGCCGCTTGGGGGAGGAGCATGATAATGAGGAGCATTGAGATAGCAAAGGACCTCGGCCTCGAGATAGTATATGGCGATACTGACAGCCTCTTCATAAAGTATAAGCCTGAAAAGGTCGATATGCTCGTAAAGAGAATATCGGACGAGCTTGGATTGGAGATAAGGCCTGAGAAGATTTATAGGCGGATATTATTCACAGAGGCCAAAAAGAGATATTGTGGACTTCTCCCCAATGGAACCCTAGATAATGTGGGCCTGGAGGTTGTCCGTGGAGACTGGGCTAATGTCGCAAAGATCACTCAGGAGAGAGTCTTAGAGATGATTCTGAAGGAAAACTCGGTTGAGGGGGCAGTTGAGTTCGTTAGGGGACTGATTAATGATCTGCGGAGGCATAAGATCCCATTTAGGGATCTGATAATATGGAAGACTTTGACCATGCCCGTGGAAAAGTATAAAGTTAATGCTCCCCACGTTGAGGCTGCGAGGATACTGAAGCGGATGGGATGGAACTTGACAGCTGGAGATCAGATAGGCTACGTCGTCATTCAGGGAAGCGGCAGGTTATATGAGAGGGTTAAGCCATACGCCCTAGCCACTTATGATGAGATAGATGTGGAGTATTACGTCAAGAAGCAGATCGTGCCGGCTGCTCTTAGGGTTCTATCGATGTTCGGGGTGAAGGAGAAGGATCTGATTTCCGCTCCTACCTCAATTAGACCTAAGACCCTAACGGACTTCTTCGAAGCAGGTAAAGCCTAATCGGATATGCTGTCAAAGGTTAATAGCTTAACGTTAAGCGGCTGCTTTATCACGTCTGAGATCCTCGCTGCAACGAGATACTTGATCTTCTTTTCGGATGCTATGTCCACGAGTCTCTGAGTTATTACTCCATCGAAGACAACCGTGTCAACGCCGTCTATCTCCTTAAGTCTCTCGGCCAATTCGCTTACTGGCATACGCTCTATTTCCTTCATATTCTCATCCAATAGTATAGCCTCTAATGTGCCCTTCAGCTCCTCAATCGCATTCCTAATCTCCTTTGGGACGAGAACCCTTCTTCTCCTCTTCTTCGTAATCTCCTCTACTGGAACCCTCTTGCTCAGTGCCTCCTCGATCTCCTTCGCATTTAAGTCCTCAACTTCCCTTCCCTTTGGTGCTCTCGCGACATACTTGATCCGCGCAACCTGAAGTAGCTCCTTCAATATTAGGTCTCCGCCGCGATCTCCATCTAGGAAGGCAGTTGCCTCCTTCTCCTTCGTCAACTTAATTATCGTCTCTGGAACCTTAACTCCCTCGAGGGCGATTACATTCTGTATTCCAGCCTTCAAAAGGTTTATAACGTCCGCTCTGCCCTCGACGATGATTATCTCCTTGGCCGAGTCTATCTCCGGGCCAGCCGTTAACTTTTCAGGGCCATACTTCTGAACTCTCGCCGCCCTAAGTATCTCCGAGACTTCGCGAAATAACTCCTCTGTTTCAGGTTGCTTCTCGAGGTTCCATTCGTGAAGTATCTCCTTCGCCCTCTTTATTATGGCCTTCCTCTTGGATTCACGGACATCCTCTATTTTTTCTAGGTGGACGCGAGCTTTGCAGGGTCCGATCCGCTCTATGCTCTCTATTGTCGCCGCTATTATCGCCGTTGAAACCCTATCAAGACTTGTAGGTATTATTATTGAACCCTCAGTCTTATCCTTCTCAGACTTTAATTCTATCTCTATTCTGCCTATTCTGCCCGTTTTCTGGAGCTCCCTGAGATCTAGTTCTGAGCCGAATAACCCCTCGGTCTGACCGAAGATCGCACCTACAACGTCGGGTTTCTCTACGACTCCCTCGACTACGAAGTTTGCGCGGATAACATACTTAACCGTGAAGGATTGAGAAGACAACACTAATCACCTCGGTAGATACTAAGATCAACGTTTAAACATCCATTGAATCTAAATTTATGTCCATTATTTACTGATTACCGTCTAATATATTCTTACCTATTTTCTCACTGAGAGTCTCAAGGTATCTCGCTAAGCCCTCCACATCCTTAACTTCTCTACCTGCAAGCCCGATTAGACGCTTCCAAAATGTGATGTCGGACTTAACCTTCATAGCCTCGAGATGCTCCATTAGGCGCATTGTCCATTCACGTCCACGCCTATCAAAATCCATCAGTAGAATTGCCTCCTTAACTCCTAAGCGGCCTATCTCTCCAACAACGTCCAGAAATGGCCTGCCAGAAGACTTCGCTGGGAGGATCATACCGGATATTCCAAGCCTCCTCAATGATTCAACATCCTTTCTGCCCTCAACTATCACTACGGCGCCCTCAGTCGTTCTCTCCTTTAAATCCCAAATGAGCCTGCTTAACTCTTCAAGTTTCCTCTCAAACGCATTCACTTATGGATCACCGAGCCATCTAAACTCGAATCTTTAATTAGTGCACGCGCAAGGAGACGTGCAACCCTTAATGGTTCCGGAACTGATCCATGAGACGTAAACTTATTCAGTACCCCTTTTGCTTCTTCTATGCTCATGCCTATAAACCTAATGTAGACGGTATGTCCCGTAGAGAGAGTAATGGCCGTTCTCTCCCTATTCCTCCTGTATGTTTCAACTCTAATCATCCAGTCATCTGGGAAATACTCCTTAAAGTATCTCTCCAGTCCAGTAGATTCATTGTATGTTACGCAGATGAGTGGAAGTCCAGTCTCATCTGAGACTCGATGTAGATCTATAACGTTATACCAGCTTATTACACATCCATTCAGCATGAGCAGGTTAATATCATCTCTATTTAGGCTCTTATACATCTCTAGGATCTTGTCCGTCGCATCCATCCCGCCGACGCTTGCCCTAGAGAATACGAACCCATCGATCATCATGTCTGCTCTCATCACAACCCCCGCTAGAATGGACTTTTCACTAACCCCCTTAATGAAGCTCTCAGATATGCCTAGGGTTCTGAAGCCCCTCTTATGAACGTGCAGCCGCAAAACCGCTCCCTTCCAAGTATATTACTGAGGGAACTTATATTTCATCTAATCTGATCTTGCTGGTTAGGGCTGAATCCCAACATTAAGAAGTTAGATGTATCGATCTTCACGGTTAGACATATACCTTAAATCACCCAACCTATATAGATTTTACAGGGATTTTCGAGGATGGCATGGTCTTGACTGATAGAAGAATAGAGTCAAGCATTAAGGATGCAGATTTCATCTTCGAGAATAAACCCTTGAGGGTGATAGCCGTTAGAGACTCAGCTGAGATAGAACTTGCAGGCATTAAGGTTGGGCCATTCGAGGAGGGAAACGAGTATGAATTGAAGTATTGGATCGCTAAGGAGCTCGAGAAGGCTGGGATGGTCCGCCTCAGGGATGAGCCTCTCTCAGCATCGAGGCTCTACCCGATACTTCATAGGGAGAGAATTCAACCCGTGAGCAGCCTGTCATCCCTCCCCGAAGATTTTTATCCCAGATTGAGACGAACATTAAAGGAGCTTAAGAGGGATTCAAGGTCAAGCCCAGATAAGATGAGAGAGTATGAGTATGTTAAGAATCTTTCAAAGGATATTGTTAGCTGTAGGCTAAAAAAGATAGTTTCGCTTGCCTCAACCTTAGGTCAGAGGAGCCAGGCTTTGAGAAACTTAACCGTGGAGGAGCTTGCTCTCTATGATGAACTCAGCCGAGTGATTAGTGAGTGGAGGGAGAAGATAATCTCGGCGGAGGAGGAGGAATGACAGAAGAGATAGTTATGGATAAGCCTGAGGAGAGATTCCAGATAATCCTGAAGTCCGATAAGTATCGTGAAAGGATATCTCAGATGGCATTGAATGGTTCAACCTCGCTTGTAATCGACTTTGAGGATATCCTCATAGCAGACAGTAAGCTCGCTGAGGAACTGCTTGAGAATCCAGATGAGTATCTGGAGTATGGTAATCAGGCGGCCTTTGATCAGCTGCAGATACAGGAGCCCGAATATGCGGAGAGGATCAGAGATGAAGGTGTTACTGTTAGGATTAGGGGGATACCCTATGTAACTCCCCTTAGGGAGCTCAGCTCGAGGCATATAGGGAAGCTTGTGATGATCGAGGGGATCGTTATTAGGGCGACGACTGTTAGGCCGCTTGTAACGAAGGCCGTCTTTAGGTGTAGGAGATGCGATCAACTTATAGAGGTTCCCCAGACAGGAACATACTTGACGTCTCCATCGAAATGTACAAATCCGGATTGTAAGGCGACTGGAGGATTCGAGTTTGTTCAGGAGGAATCTGAATTCATAGATTCGCAGGAGATTAGGATTCAGGAGTATCCGGAGGAGCTCCCTCCCGGACAGACTCCACGATCACTCAACATCCAGCTCGTTGGAAGGGACCTTGTAGATGTCGCTCAGCCCGGAGATAGGGTTTACGTGGTTGGGATAGTTAGGGCTGAGGCTAAATCCTACCCTAGAAGCGGGAAGCTTAGGGCCTTCGGATTATACTTGGATGCGAATTATATTGATACGAGGAGTAAGGAGCCGGAGGCCATAGAGATTACGCCTGAGGAGGAGAGGAAGATACTTGAGATAGCGAAGGATCCTAACGTTCATGATAAGATCATACGCTCAATAGCGCCATCGATCTACGGATACGAGCATATAAAGGAGGCTATAATGTATCTGCTCTTCGGAGGAGTTCCAAAGCATCTTCCAGACATAAACATTAGGGGAGAACTCAACATACTTCTTGTGGGGGATCCGGGAACAGCTAAGTCTCAGCTGCTCAGATATGTGCCCAAGATTGCCCCTCGGGGATTATATACGAGCGGGAGGGGTACTACCGCTGCTGGCTTAACGGCCGCCGTTCTGCCAAGCTCATCCGGCGGGATGACACTTGAGGCCGGAGCCCTTGTTCTGGCGGATAGGGGGATAGCATGCATAGACGAGATCGATAAGATGAGGCCTGAGGATAGAGTTGCCATTCACGAGGCTATGGAGCAGCATACGATCTCAATAGCTAAGGGAGGCATAGTTGCTACGTTAAATGCTAGGGCAGCAATACTTGCCGCTGCGAACCCCGCGCTTGGAAGATACGATCCATACAGAACGGTTGCGGAGAACATCTCACTCCCCGTTACTATACTCTCAAGGTTCGACTTGATCTTCGTTTTGAGGGATGTTCCTGAGAAGGATAGGGATTCGAGGATGAGCGAGCATATACTCGAGTTGCATAGGAGAAGGGCGCCTCCAGCCGAGCCTGAAATCCCGCCGGATCTACTGAGGAAGTATATCGCATATGCAAGGAGTATAAATCCCGTATTAACCCCTGAGGCAATGGAGAAGCTCAAGGAGTTCTATATGGAGATGCGTTCTGCAAGTGAGGCTGAGGGATCACCAATTGCTATAACGGCACGTCAGCTCGAATCCTTAGTTAGGATATCTGAGGCTAGGGCTAGAGCGGCTCTTAGGGATCGCGTCCTACCGGAGGATGCTGAGCATGCAATTGCCATAATGAGACGTTCACTGGAAGAGGCTGGTATCGATGTATCATCGCATAAGATAGACATTGATATAATAATGACTGGGAAGCCTAAAAGCCTACAGGATAAGCTCCGCCTAGTCCTTAATGTGCTTGTTGATATGGAGAGGGATACTGGTGTTGTTAAGAGGAGCGAGCTGATCGAGAAGCTCACAACAGAATATGATCTTACAAGAACTGAGGTTGAGAGGTTGATCGGTCAGCTCATAAGAGAAGGAACCATTTATGAGCCGAGAAATGGATACTTAAAGAAAACTTAGGAAAAGGGCTTAAAACTTGCGTTGTGAAGAGTTAGATCTGCCTGATCAGGCGAGAAAACTACTGATAAACTCGGGGATAACCGAGCTATTCCCGCCTCAAGTAGAGGCTATTCGAGCTGGAGCCCTTAAAGGAAGAAACCTCCTTCTCGCAAGTCCAACGGCATCTGGGAAGACCCTGATCGCGGAGATATGCGCCGTTAAGCATATACTCGAGAATGACGGGAAGGTTCTCTATCTCTCGCCGCTTAGAGCCTTGGCAAACGAGAAGTATGAGGAATTCAAGAAGTATGAGGCTCTCGTGAAGAGTGATGGTGGCAGGATCAGGGTTGGAATAAGCACGGGAGACTATGACAGTAGCGATCCATGGCTTGGAAGATACGATATCATAGTTACGACGAATGAGAAGTGTGACTCTCTTTTACGTCATAGATCCCCTTGGATAGATGAGATAACACTCATCGTCGCCGATGAAATCCACCTGCTCAACGACCTCGACCGCGGGCCGACGCTTGAAATCGTGCTTACGCGACTGAGACAGGTGAATCCGGATGCTCAGCTGCTGGCCTTAAGCGCGACCGTAAGTAATGCTGAGGATATAGCAGAGTGGCTGAATGCCATTCCGATAACGATGAATTGGAGGCCGGTTAAGCTCAGAGAGGGCGTATTGATGGGGACTGAGATCCAATTTAAGGATGGAGGGTCAATTAAGATTAAGAGGAGAATCGCTCATCCAGCCATTAACTTGGCTTTGCATGCCATACAGCAGGGAGGACAGGTCTTAATATTCGCTTCTACAAGGAGAAACGCCGTTAACTTGGCTAAGAAGGCCGCTCCGAAGATCGGAGAGTTACTGTCAAAGGCGGCTAAACGCTCATTGGAGAAGCTGGCAAATGAGATCTTAGCGGCGAATGAAAGGACGAGGATAAGCGATCTACTCGCCGATCTCGTGAGGAATGGAGTTGCCTTCCACCATGCAGGGCTATCCCCATCCCACAGGAGGATAATTGAGGATGCATTCAGGGATGGTAGGATAAAGGCTTTAACCGCAACTCCCACCCTCGCATTCGGAGTTAACCTGCCAGCGCGGATGGTGATCATAAGCGACTATAGAAGGTATGAACCTGGATATGGCTATTATCCCATAAGCGTGCTCGAGTATAAGCAGATGGTTGGACGTGCCGGCAGGCCTCGATACGATGAGGTTGGGGAATCAGTTCTCATAGCCAAGACTGAGGAGGAGAGGGATTATCTCTTCGCGAGCTTCGTCCTGGCTAAGCCTGAGAGGATATGGTCTAAGCTTGGAGTTGAGAGGATCCTTAGATCTCACGTATTGGCCACGGTTGCCTCGGAGTTCGCTCATTCAGAGCGTGGAATCTACGATTTCTTCGGGAGAACACTATATGCCTATCAGTATGATCTTAGGGCGATAAAGGGTCTGATAGCTAAGATACTTAAGTTCCTCTATAGGGAGGAGATGATCAGCGTTGATGGGGATGAGATCAGGGCTACTCGCTTCGGAAGGAGAGTCTCGCAGCTCTATATAGACCCATTATCGGCGATAATCATAAGGGACGGCTTACTTAAGAGGGCTCCGCGAATAAGCGAGATAAGCTTTCTACACATGATAGCGCATACTCCAGACATGTATCCGAAGATCAGATGCTCCCATAAGGAGATAGATAGGATCTCATTGTTCCTCGTTGAGCACAGGGACGAATTAATGTTCGAGGAGCCGGATGAATGGGCTGACAGCATAGCATACGAGGAGTTTCTGGGAGAGTTGAAGACTGCATTAGTCTTAAAGGCGTGGATAGATGAGAGATCGGAGGATGAGATAATAGAGAAGTTTGGAGTTGAGCCCGGAGACCTTTATAGGCTTATCTCAACGAGCGACTGGCTCCTATACGCAACGCAGGAGCTGGCGAGCCTATTGGGGCAGAGGGATCTACTGCCGCGGATAGCTGAGCTCCGCGAGAGGGTTGCGAAGGGAGTTAAGACTGAGCTCATTCCACTCGTCAGACTTGAAGGCATCGGGAGGGTTAGGGCTAGAATAATGTTTAATGCGGGCTTCAGGACATTGGAGGATCTCAGGAAAGCCTCAATAGAGGAGCTCTCACGTTTACCATCGATAGGAATGCGGATAGCCAAGAGGATTAAGGAGCAGGTTGGAGGAACCTTCAGCAAGGAAGAGTGGAGGAGGATCTCCAAGGCCAAGGATGCTGAGCAGCAGGCTCTAACTGAATATTACGAGTAGGCTTGTGAGCCTCCCCCTACTGAGGTGGGGGCTTCCAGCGTTCGGCTGGTGCTTTACATCTCCAGTCACACCCGCTGGTTCAGGGGCTCACAGCTCCCCCATCCCATGCGTCTAATTTCGGGGTGGATGCCCCGTCATCGGCGACATGCTATCCTTAAGTTTTTGTCGGTTACGCATTTAAGCCTGTACCGCAATTCACCCCCCCAACAAAGATGGAGAGTTTTCTTGCAGTTTTCTTTATAAACCCGTAATAAAAAGGAGATTCGTCAAGGTGAAAGAAACTCTTTACAGATTTAAACGTTGGAAAGTCATCATCACAATA
>Ga0180301_10000944_pt1 | contig 22799 bp, 11 predicted proteins | sample GuaBasSediGuay16_FD_121797 | JGI IMG/M metagenome (GOLD analysis project Ga0180301, IMG submission 121797) | Subseafloor sediment microbial communities from Guaymas Basin, Gulf of California, Mexico - Guay16, Core 4569-2, 12-15 cm | ecosystem: Environmental > Aquatic > Marine > Hydrothermal...
TCGGCGGAATGCTGCTTGTCGGCGGCGGCGCGACAACCTCCGTAGACATCACCATCCGCGCTAGCGACGTTCCTGAAAAAATCCCCGTTCCGAAGGATATCGGCATTCGCTGTTTCCCGAACCCATTTAACTCGGCGGCGACTATACTGATTCTCGGCGACGGAGAGCCGATAACCGTCCGAATTTACGATATATCTGGTCGGGAAGTCGCGACATTATTCGAGAACACCGCAATCGAAGGCTTTATCGCTACCAGGTTTTACCCACCGGCGGATTTGCCGAGCGGGACCTATATGCTGAAAGCAAAAAGCGGAGAGAAAGCGATAACCAAAGAAATAATCTATATGAAGTAGGGAGATATGTTCACAAAAATACTATATCCGACCGATTTCTCGGAGAAATCTAGACACGCTCTCGAGGTCGTGAAGAAGCTCAAGGAAGCCGGCACAAAAACGGTTGTCGTTTTCCATTGCATCGACATCCGCGAGGTCAATACTATGGCCGAGATGGAGGGTTTCAGTTCGCTACAATACGAGAATATCGTAGATGAAATCCACGAGGAATTGAAACGCAAAGCAACCAAAGAGATGACAGGGATTACAAAGGAACTCAGGGACCTCGGTTTTATAGTCGAGGAAAGGCTCCCCGACGGAATACCCTTTCGTGAGATTATCGAAACAGCTAAAAAAGAAAAAATCGACGCTATCGTTATCGGCTCGACCGGCAAGGGGCTACTCTCGGAGATGCTTCTGGGTTCGACGTCGGAGAAGGTTGTCCGCGAGGCCGAGTGCCCGGTGATAGTAGTTAAATGATTTAGCTTTAAGTTTGTAACGCTCCCCCGTCGTTACTAATATACCAGGGTTGTGTGTAAAGTATTGTAAGTCAAAAAGAATCTGAATACGGAGCTATACAATTGTGAAGCAACTAACGTTGTTCGGAGAAGGCAAGAAAAAATTTATCAATCTAAAAGAAGCCAGCGAATGGGCTTCTAAGTATTTAAATCGCAAAGTTACAATCTCGAATATTTCATATTTACTCCAATACGGAAGAATAAAAAAGTATAGAATTAATGGTAATCCATTAATAAAAATCGAAGAATTAAAAGATTATTACGACTCTTATGATAAAGAAAAACAGTGGAAAAAGAAATTAGGTGAAGACCTTAATTGGCATTTGTCATTTGTAGAATACAAAGAATCGGAAAGGACAAAACACGTTCACAGACTACATCCTTACAAAGGTAAATTTATTCCTCAATTGGTAGAGTATTTTCTCGATTCTCATACCGATGAATTTAAGCGAGAGATATATTTCCATAAAGGTGATATTGTATTAGACCCATTTTGTGGAAGCGGAACAACAAACATGAATTAGAAATTTGGCTTCACTTTAAAGGCCAAAGAAAGGAAACAAGGGAGGAAGTTGTTTAATGAAGAGTTTTAAAATAGCTTTGACAAGAACTTACTTAGTTACAATAAAAGCAGAGAATGAAGATAGGGCGAAGCAATTTGTCGAATATTATTTAGGAAACTGTCCTGATCTTTCGACCGAAAAAGAACAAAAAGAAAAAAACTTTTCCATTGAAGACATTGAAATGGTTCACAATGAAGCTCAACAAGTCTAAAAAGAAAAGTTAAGATGGGGAAAAGTAAAACAGATTTATTAGTTGATGAATTTATTGAAAAAGCAAAGTTGCTTCGAACTAATGTTGACCCTATAAAAATACTCAAAGCAAGAGTTTATCAAATTGCAGAAGCTAATGTCCTTATTCGTGCTGCTTCAAAAGCAAATATAAATGGTCGATACTTCTTTGGAATAAACTATATTACCATTGAAGAAATTGCTAACCTTGACAATCCTTTTATCGCTTTTATTTGTGGTTCAATAGAAAAAACATTAATTCTTCCTGCTCAGCTATTTTTTAGAAATCTCTCAAGTATAAGCCATGATAGGAATGGCGAATACAAGATTCTCATTGACCAAGAATTAAACCTTGTATTAAAAGGGCGAGGTAATAGAATTGGTTGTAGTGAATACATTAATGCTTGGGACATATTACTTAAACCATTCGAGACATCTGAACCTAAAAATACAGCTGAAGAAAGTTTACATTCTATATTACAAGGAAGGCTAATAGAAATTGGTAATATTAGAGGATTTCGAACTTACTGTCCTGATAGTTCAAAGAAATTTAATAGTAGGAATTTATCAGAAATTATATCTCTAAAACAATGTCCCAAACTTCAATTTTCTGATTATAATGTCTTAAGAAAAATCGATGTATTATGGTTTAAAGAAAAAGGAAGGAATATAATCCCAGAATATGCTTTTGAGGTTGAATTAACTACGGGAACGTGGTCTGGTGTCGGAAGATTAGCTACATTAATTGATTATAGTAACGTAAAACTTTATGTTATTTCCAATGATTTAAGACGATATAAACAAGTTATGCATTCATTTTCAGAATTTGAACAGAGATATCATCATATTTTAACGGAATATGTTGGGGATTTATATGCAGCAGAATTGCAGTTGAAAGAATTAAGATATAAGGTAGGATTATAACTTCAAAATTTTTTTACGATATGCCTTTTCATTATCGATTACTCGGTCGGGATAGAATGGCATTATTTTCCTTTATCCATTCATTAAATACTACTTTTGGCACATCTATTTTTGAACCTGTTGCGGAAACTTTGGCAAGTTTGAACTTTGAATTTGCACGAAAACAATATGTGGTTGGTGATACTATTAGTGAACAAGCCCAGTCTGAAATTCAACATATTATGAATGAACTTACAATGGGAAAAAATCCCAATAAAACAGAAGAAATCGAAAGGATAAGAAAAGTTTGCAACAAAGGGACAATGTTTTGAAAGAGCAGGTATAGAATTAAGACCGGAGATTGATACGTATTTTTCAAAATTCAAATAAACCACATAACAATTGCTACGCCTGCTTGACAGACAGTGCGCTGATTTAGTCAATATCAGAGCACACATTTAAGTTTTAATTATTTTCTTAAATCCAGATTGCTCAAGCCCGCCAGCGGGTGAGCAATCCCGTTATAAGGGATAGTATTAACCTAAAAAACAGGTCATTATGTCAAAAACCATCTATATTTTCGACACCGATAATACGCGCATCGAAACTATCCGTAGTGCGTTGGGTTCCGATTACGAACTCTCCGTAGTTAGTGAACCGGCCAAATTAAGAACCGTGGCGGTGGTTCCTACGGCTGTAATCATCGACCCAAAAGGCCCTTCAGAGCTTCGCGAAGCCGGTGCGGAATTCGCTGCGGAGAAGAGTGTTCCCGTTTTTATCTGGGCCCCGATAGGACGACCTCTACCCGAATGGGAGGGACGACCGCCGGTTCACCTTCTGCAGACTCCGCCGACAGAGGAGGATGTCCGGGCGAAGTTCATAGACGTTATCGAATCGGAAGGCCTGAACCGCATTCTTCTGGCTTCTACAGACGATAAACTCGTTTCGACTTTAACGCCGGTGCTTATCTCTCACGGTTGGGAGGTAGTCCGTGTAGACGACCCGACCTCGCTTCCAAAAGTTTTACGCGAAACCGGTGCATCGCTTGTGTTTGCTGATTTACCGTTTGCCGGGGGGCTACGCAAAAAGACCGAATATACACCCGGAATACCGCTAGTAGTGAATATACCCATTATGGAGGGTCAGAGCGAGCCTGTTATTCTCGACGAGAGGCTTACTTTAGTATCTTCCAAAATCGGGCCCGAGGCCCTTGCCGCCATAATCGATAATGCCCTAATCCGTGGCGAAAAGGCGGCGATATGCGAAGCCGGACAACTTATAGCAATCGAAACCGCCGACCGCAATATCCGGGTAGCCAACCGTGTCGTCGACCTTATTCTGGAGAACGCCAGGGACAATGTGGCGGGGCGTCGCTCCGAAGAGCTTAATCTTCTGAACGAGCAGACACTCGGTTTAGTTACCGAATTTTTTGAAATAATGCATCAGGTGATAGCAAGAAGCAGGTTGTTAGTAGAGTCCACAGATAGTCCTGATTTATCGGCTGACCTTTTCGGCCTTACGGAAAAAATAAACCTCGCGGAGGAAATCTTTGCGGCACTGAGGTCCGCGGTCTGGTATAAAAAGACCGGTCCAGTCGAACCGCTAATTCTCGATAAACTGGTATCGCACGCAGTAACCCGCGTAAAATCCAATCACAGACAAAAGGACGTAGACTGGAAAACCGATTTATCGGGACTCGGCATTGTAGTCGGCAACAAAGCGGAGCTTCTGGAGAGTTTCGAGAATCTCATTACGAATGCGTACGACGCTCTCGATACGAGCGGCCTGATTGAAGTAAAAGCGGTAGAAGACCCCGATTGGAACATAATAACCATTCGGGATACGGGCGTCGGGATGACTCCCGAGATTCTCGAGAATGCAGCTTACCCTTACTTTACTATGGGTAACGCAAACCGCATAGGTTTGGGACTAACTATCGCAACCGGTGTGATAGAATTTCATGGTGGGACACTCGAAATCGAATCGAAACCGGGTAAAGGCACACTCGTTACTGTCAAACTTCCGCGCGCATCGAATAAAATAGCGCATCTCGATGCGAGAACGCGACCTGACTTGCTGGTCGTCGCGCACAAACGGAGTCTCGGCTTTCTGCAGGCGCTGCTTGTTCGCTACGGCTGGGTTGTTATCTCCACCGATAACGTAACCGATGCTGTTCAATATATAAGGAAATTCTCACCCAAAATGATACTCGTTCATGCGGGAATGAAAAATATAGATGTCAGCCGCCTACGATTACTCGCGAAAGACAAGGGTGACGCCAGCCTCGTTCTAATAGACCCAGCCGAGCGTATACCACCGGGGTTACCCGGATTGGACGCTTTTATTCGAGGGAGCTTTCCACTGCACCATTTGGCGGCGATAATCAACGGCTACGTTAAGAAAAAAGAGGTTCTCGAAGAGAGTGAGGCGAAGGTTGGCTTATAAGAAAAAGGGGCAACCTTCCGGTCGCTCCTTTTAATAAATCCTTAAGGCGGGAATTTACTTTTACCCTAATATCCTCCTCTGCTGGAAGAAGCCTACTAGCAGGAAAAGAGCTACAAAGAGATAGCCCACAGAGAGTATTATCTGGGATACCTCAAAGAATTTCGCCATAGCCGCAAGCTCGATAATCTTGATAAATGCGAATATCGCCACGGCGCCGGACAACAAGCCCCAGCTTTTGGCTAACTGACCGCCTTTCATCATCTTATTCAATTCCAACGAGATATATGTAGCAATCAGCAAGAATAAGAGAGCCAGCGTATCCACAACGGTCTGGGCCATTTCATTGCCTTCAGCTTGTTTGACCTGCGCAAAAACAGGAGAAACAAATAGCAATAAAATAACCGCTAATATAACCAGCCCTTTCTTTTCAAGCATTTTTACTCCTCCTTGTCTTTTTGATATCGAATGTGTTTCATTCTTGAATAATGCTCGCCAGGTCTGAATATACGCCGTATTTCTTTAACAATTCGATGTTCTCGGTAATTAACTCTTCAGTTTCCACAATGACCTGAGAAAGAAGCTGTTTCTTTTGTCTCGCCCCTATTGTCGATTGAATCATATCCAATACATTCGCGAGGAGAGATGACAACCCGTTGGATACGAGGTGTATTCGGCTCGATTCCGGGAGCCTTTCGACAAGTGTCAGGAAATTCACGAAACCGAATCTACCGTCGTCGCCGATATCGATATGTTCGAGTATTTGGTGTTTCTTGCAGGCTTTTTTGTATTCGGTTTCCAGACTTTTTCCTCCGGCTTTGCCGATTTTTTTCTGAATAGTCTCCCTGACAATCTCGAATATAATATCGTAGATACGAACGGTTATCTGCAGCAAACGTTTTTGTTCGGCTATAACGGCTTTCTTGCTTTCTTTTACGCCAGCCTTGCGAATAAGCCCGGCCATTTTAAGGCCGTAGAGTGCTTTCGAAGTATCGAGTTCTGCGAACGGAGACCTTTCTTTAATCTCCTCGAGCGACCTTTCCCCGTCGATAAGGCTGAGAACCTGGGCTTCCGCAGGTGTTAAACGTATCTCTTCTTTTTGGTCCATCGCGGTCGACGTAATCTGCAAAACCGTATTGTCCGGCGGGAGCGCGCTCCGTATCCGCGTCCATTCGTCGATACGCCGTGTGCCCTCCATAAGGATATTCATTGTGTTGAGCGCGTTGATTATATATTCTGTATCCGGCAACTCGTTGTCCTTGAAGACGAATTTCCCTTCCGTCCAACCGAAAATATCGAAAACGATGGTTTCGACATACTTCAGCATCATCTCCGCGACCTCTTCTTTTGTAAAAAGACCGAGGAAAACGAGTGTGCTCGGCAGGTCCTTGTTGGTTAAGCCCATAACCTCTTTAGCTTTGGCGAGGTCCTGTTTCGTTATGCGGTTTTGTTTGAGCAGCTGGTTTTCGAGATAGTCGGATTCCTCGGTGGAGGTCGCCCATATAATCGAGCCTTCCTTAAAACATATCTCCTTCTTACTATCCTCCTTCTGGATAAAAAGGGTGCCGGTCTTCTTACCCATAGCGAGGAGCTGGAGAATATCCGCGAAGCTTACGCTATCTAAGTTGCCCTGGAAACCCATTATTTACCTTTCGAAAATAAATAAAATTTCTATCTCACTAAAATAATCGCATATTACTGTAATTGTCAAGGGTAATCTTGAATATCGGCAATTCTTTTTTAATAAAATTAAGCAACCGTAGGAGGGTCTCCTGCATATTTTTGATTAATTAAAAACCCCCCGCAAAAAAGCAGGGGGTTTTTATCGGTCCTATACGTTTTTACTTCACTAGCATCAGTTTTTTAGTAGCATTGTAGTTGTCGGAGGTCATACGTGCGAAGTAAATACCGCTGGGCATTCCCGAACCGTCCCAGGTAGCCACGTATTTGCCGGGCTTGAGCTGCTCGTTAACTACCGTCGCAACCTTCTTGCCGGTAATATCGAATATATCAATCTCGACATCCGCGGCTTTCGCAACGTCGAATTCGATATTGGTAATCGGATTAAACGGGTTCGGGTAGCTGTTTCCAAGAGTGAATTCGCGCGGAATCTCGTTTCCGACCTCGAATACATACGTGTTCGCGATACCGACTTTCCACAGATAACCGGATACCGCGCGCAGCTGGGTATGTCCAGCGTCTTCGACTATCCCGCCGAGATAGACGGCCCCGACCAGCGCACGCGTCCCGCCGGCGTCGTAATAGAACACGCGCGGAATGGTGTCCTGGTCCCAACCGACCGCTACGGATGGCGTAACGGCCGCAAGCACGTCGACGAAATGGTCGGCGAGACTGCTATCGTCGTAGTCGAAAGTTATATCGATATTATTCCATAGAACGTCGTAGCCCCAGAAGTAATCGACGTTGAAGTCGGCTGCGCCGGGGTGAACGAGGTCCAGGCCGAGATTATCGAAGAAGTCCACGCCGTCGTAGTCCTCACCGAAATCGGGGCCCTCGACGATAATCGCGTTTCCTGCTCCCGCACGGTAATCATCGAGCTTATCGAGCATGGAAGCCGGCAGGAGCGTATTATCCGCGTCGTTAATGCCGAGAGCGACGACCACGAGGTCGTAATCGTCCAGATTATAATAATCGAGCGTTCCAGCCGAGTCGTCGTCGGTCAACACAACGCCCATATCGTCGACACCGAGCGCCGGGTCGGTGAGCATATCCTCCCACCATTCGCCGACACCCATCGTGCCGCCGTTTACGGGTGTTGCACCGTTATCCCAGTCGATAACGAGAATATCGTTCGGGTCGGCGTATGTGAACGACATCGCCGTCTCGTTGCCGTAAAGCATCGAATAGACGCTCTCGCAATCATAAACGACTCTGATGTCGTAGAAATACATTTCGCCGTCCTCGACCGTTTCGTCGATGTATGTAATAGTAGTGCCCGTGTCGTAGGGAACGGTTTCGAGTAGATAAACTCCGGGCGCCGCCGGGTCGATAAACGGAACCTCTGCGCGGTAAATCTCGTAGGATACTGGCATACAGCAATCCGTGTCCGGCTGTGTCCACTCCAATACGATGGACAGAGCTTCGGTCGACGGACGCTGGACACTGTCGCCGGTCGCGGTGAAGTCCGTAACCGGGTCGAGGCAGCAGAGAACGACGTCTATTTCGTCGTCGGCATAAATACACACGCTATCGACCGTTACGGTCTTGTGGTAATCAGCGGAGACCTCGACGGTATAGCATCCGTGGTCGAGACCCTCGAACGTTACCGCGCCGGAGCCGGTCCTGAATTCCGAACCGACGCCGGTTATAGTAACCGTAACGTCTTCCGGACCGCATTCCAAAACAACATTCACGGTCAGGTCGATAGGCGCGGGCAACAGGTTGAAGTCGATACCGGTCAAACCGGAGACCGGAACCGTCTCGTCCCTGCAACTCTCGATATATCCGGGGTAATTCGCACAAATCGTGCGGGTCCCGATATCGGCCAGAACTTCATAGTAGCCGAGAGAGTCGGTCGTCCCGCAGTCGAAGCCGTCGACGCTTATGGTAATCCCCTCCGTGGGAACACCGCTTAGAGAGCCGGTGCCAGTAACCAGAACCTTGGTGCTGTCCAGGTCGTGGTTTATCTCGACATCGGACGAGCTAACGGTGAAGCATGTATCCCAGCTCGCGTGCAGCGGATAAGATGCGGTCAGACAGTAATTATCCGGCGGAACGACGTCGAACGAGTAGTCGCTCGACGGTTCGGTGAATTCCGTCTCGAAATAGGTGGAATCGGAGTTATATAATAGCACCGTTACGCCCGCCGTGGCCGCCCCGTCGACGGTGATATTGCCGTAGACCATCTGGTGCGGCGGATACAATGTGATGTTCCTTACTATCACTGTATCTGGCACAGTATTGCAAACCGTTACAGAATCGGGCTCGAAACCGGTTTTGCTGAAGTGTATCTTATGGCAGGTAGGTTCCATCGAGACATAAGAGAACTGGTAGAACCCGCTAGAATCCGTGTAAATGGTCGAGATACCGCGTCTGACCTCTACGTCGCTGTGGTCGGTTTCGCCGAAAAGGGTTACGTTGCCCTGGATAGTATAAAACTCGGGCGGTCTTATTATAGCGTCAACGCCTATATACAGAGTTTTTGCGCTCGCTCCAGTATTAGCGTAAGATATACTGTCGACGTCCTCGAGGTTTGTCCAGGTATCGTCGACACTGTCGGGCGCGGGAGAACCGAGATTAACCAGCTTATAATAGACCTCGAATGTATCCTCGCCGAAAATTGGCGCAGCGGGATTCCAGGTTACAACGATACCCGTATCGCCGGTTACACTCATAACCTCCCATATACTCGGTATTTCGCAGGTGTTGCGGATATCCTTAACGAGTTTGTCTCTCGGCGCGGTGCCGGTTCCAACGAAATAGAACCCATTGCCGACCGGCGGAGGCATAACCATATCGATTCCGGCGTCGAAATCGTCGGTCGCCTCTCCGTCCATTCCAAGCGTAATAACCTCGGTTTCGTCCGGGTCCGGACCGTAGGTGAACTGAAGGTCGAGTTCGAACTCCGGCGCGCAACCGCCGAGACCGGTCGTGAAACACCACGAATACGATAAGTGATTGGGCGACGGCGCGTTATCATCGACCGCAACGGCGATGCAATACGTAGTCCACGGGGACCAGTCGCCGTCTGGCATATAGCAATACCTGTAGCCGCTGGAAATCGGTGTAACGTCGATATCCGCCATATCTACCGGCGTATCGTCGACAGTCATCAGGAACGTCGTATTATCGACACCACTGCCATAATCGACTATCTCGAAACACAACGGCGCCAGGGGGTTTTCCTCGGAACCCGTATGCGAAATCTCGCGGATAACCGGGGGGTCTGTATCATCGCCGCCACCCGGGAGCATCCTGATAAATACAACTTTGTCCGGGTCGAAATCTGCATGGTCGTAAAGGCTCATATCTCTGTAATCGCCGCTGGACGGGAAACTCCCGCTATCGGCTACAGCATATTGGAAAACAGCCACCGTCGGAGGCAGTGGAAGGGCGTCGTTGTCCCATTCGAGAACAAGGTCGTCATCCGGTTCGAAAACGTCGACAACCCATTCCTTGATGCTGCTTTCGGTGCTGCGAATATCTGTTGAAAGAGCTGTAACGGCCGGATGTGCCGGGTCGTCCAGCGGGAAATAGCCTCTCGGAGCGCCGGGGAACAGGAACTGCGGAACATCGAGACCGGAATCGTAGTAGAACGTCCCGAGGTTGTCTATACCTATAAACAGGTTGGTTCTCGCGGTATCCGCACCGTCGATAGAGAGCGTTTTGAGATTCCAGGTGAACTCCTCGATAGGCGGTTCATCCTCGACGATGAATGTCCATACTACATCATCCGAATTGGCCGCCGGGGCGAGGTCTGTAGCCTCCACCTCGACAGTATACATACTACTATAGATAAGGCCTCCGGGCGGACAATATTCAATCGAATACCAGAATCTGCCCGTGCCTAACTCGACAATAGAATAATCTTCGTGGTCGATTTCCTCGCCGTTGACGGTCAACACGATTGTGCTGCTGTCCACACCCGCGCCGGAATCCTTGATAATTGCGCCGATGCACTCGTCGTAGTCCACGTCAGTCGCATCCGCCGGCGGGTTGAGGTTCTCGAAATACGGCGGGTCGGTATCCGGGGGGAACCTCCGTAGTCGTAAAACCGATAACCGAATCGCTGCCCATACAATTGGGCGGCGTCGCCAGGTCGCACGCCGACACCGAATAGAAGATACCGGTCGTATCGGGCCAGTAACCATCCGGCGGAGCCAAAGTAGCTCTATATCCGCCGACTAAAGGGGTCCACGAAATAAGGTCGACGGCGTCCTCTATTGTATCGCCCGTATCATACCAGAGAGTGAAATCGACAGCGGAAAGGTCCACGCCTCTTATATTGTCGTAGATATCGAAATTAATATTAACGTCGTTTTCTACACCCGAAGCGCCGTTCACGGGGATAAACCCGCAAATATAAGGCGGCTCTTCATCGACCATATCTATAGGCGTGAAACGAACTACAGCATCCTCGCCGGGGCCGAATTCGAAGGTGTCCGCAGTGGCCATATCGACCCAATCGGAAACCGAATCCACACTATGGGACACGAGTTTCGAGCCGATATGGAAGAAGCCGACTGTCGAATCGGGCAAGTCGTCGATAACCCATACAGCAATTCTCGGGTCGAGGCCGTAATAACCTTCGGTTCTCATTACCCAGTAAGTATAATCCGTCGTTTCTATCCCTCGTGCGTCGGTAGAAAGCTTTGTATACGCTGGGTGAACGGGGTCATCCAGCGGGAAGAACGCGCCCTTGCCGTCAGGCGGAGTGAAATATGGAACGTCCAGATAATCGTCGTAGCCGTCGGTAGCTCCTGCCGTAACCGCCATAGTCAGGTTGTGCGAAGCGCCGACTTCCGGTTCGAGAGTAACCATGAACGTCCAACTCTGCGCCAGCGCCAACCCCGAAAGCAGCGTCAGGGCCGCGACCGCGACAATAAATTTACCCTTTGACATATGACATACCCCTTTCTTTGAGAAATGTTTACTGATAAACTTAAGTTTTTCCTCAAAAACAAAAAAATAAATTCGGTCAAAATCCCCCGGAGAGTCGGTTATTTTTTGGTGGGCGGCCTAAAAAGGCCGCCCACCAGATTTATCCCTGCGAATTATTTCATCAGGGTCATCTTACGGGTAGATTTGAAGTCCTTTGCGGTCATCTTGTAGAAATAGATTCCGCTTGGAACTTGCCTACCGTCGTTATCTTTGCCATCCCAGACGACCTTCCTGTAGCCGGCTTCCTGCTCGCCGTCCACAAGCGTAGCCACCTTGCGCCCGAGAACGCTGTAGACCTCGATGGTTACTCTGCAATCCTCCGGCAACTCATACTTGATGGCAGTCGCCGCGTTGAACGGGTTCGGCAGGTTTCCGCCGAGAGCGAACGCTTCGGGTATCGCTACACGACTCGCAACGAGTTTGTGGACGCCCGGAGCGACATCGACCATATCACCGCTGACGACCTCGATACCATCGTAGGTAAGAGTCCAATCGTCGGCCTCGAACTCGATAGTAGCCTTGAAGGCCGCATTAGCTTCGACATCCCACTCTATACGGTCGTCGACCGCACGATAGTCGGAGTCGAAACCTCCGCCGAGGACGATACTGGTCTCGCCCGGACGTGCTGGAATTGCGTAGTGGTCGATTCCGCGGTCGAACACTCCGGATGCGCCTTCGGCGACACCGAACGCCAGCGTGATATCGTCGGCGATAAGGCTACCGTCGAATATGCGCTCGTAAGCGCCGTCCTTGACGGTGTAGACCGTTTTGCCGCCGCGACTTGCAGAAACATCGAGCGTGCAGCCGTCGGGGTTCGTAACCATCACGAGATGTCCGCGGCAGTGTTCGAGAGTCGTGGTCGGAACGTAGTCCACACCACAATCATACCAGCGGGTTTCGGTCGGGTCGATAGCACCCGGAGGCCTGGTGTCCGGCGACGTGAAGTCCACAGCCGTCCACGGTGCGCCTATCAGGTTCCAACCGGCATCGAGAACGACCTCGAAGTCCACGACTGGAGCGCCGCAAAGCGTAATCGACGTGTCCGCGCACGGATACAGAGCGAGTCCCATACCCCGAACGATAGGATCGGTCGGCAGCAACGGCACATAAACGCCGCCAACGACTGTCCACATCGTAATACAACCGGAACCGTCATCGTCGAATATATCGCCGATAGTGGCATATTCGGTCGGGTCGGGAACCACGCTGATAGCAACGAGATTCCAGTCGGTGCACAGGTCGTAGGTGCAGCAATGCATCTCCGGCACGACCTCGATATCGACGCAGGTATAGTTACCCGCGAGGTCGTATGCGCAGACTGTGATAATGTCGCCGGGAGACGGCGCGCTAGCACCCCACGGGGTCGTCGCGACCGCGCCGGTCTCGTCGACCCACATAGTAGCACCGAGCGGGCTGCCGCCAGCGTCGGTAACCTCGATATAGACGTAACCATTACCGAGCAGATCGGTGAAGTTATCGCCGAGGAAATTATCATCGAATGCGCCGGCATAAGCGGTGAAGTTCTCGCCTGTAGCCAGTATCTCCGCGCTGTCGGCTGTCGGAGCCTCGATATCGATGAGGACGAGTTTGCCTTTGGCGTCGCTGAGCCTGGCTTCCTCGTAATCGAGAACGTTACCGGCGGCGTCGCGGCCCTTAAGTAGCAGATAACAGATACCCTGAGCTGTAAGGCCTTCCGGCTCGCCGGCAATATCCCACTCATACTCGAAGATATCGTCGCCGAAGAAATACATTTTATCCCAGAATGTGTATATCGGGTCAGCATCGTCGTAAGACGACGGGGTCATTGCCGACATATAATCCGGCTGACGCCAGAACGGATGGTGGATATCCCACGCCTCGAGGTCGTCGTCCCAGAGTCTACTCTCGAGGTGGTCGTTGGCGTCGTCGACATGGTAGCCGTAGTGCGGCATTCCGTCGATGGTCAGCCTCATATAATCCCACATTCTGGTATAGACATACTCGCCGTAGTTATAGTAGGATACTGGCGAACCGCCTGCCGCCGGGTCGAATATCGTCTCGTCCCAATCGAAGCCGATGACGAATACGTCGTCGTTGACGACATAGATGTATTCCTCGGCCGGGTAATCGACCGGGTTGATACTCTGATAAGCCGGCAGACCGGACGAGAGCCTGAGAATATCGACATCATACGAGGGGTCGTAAGTATCCAGGAATATGTAGGCGATGTGGTCCCAAGTATGCCAATCTCCGTATTCCGGGCTGTATGTATATTCGGTCGCCGTTACGGTAACCAGACCGTCGAAACGGTTATCCTGGTCGTCGACAGTCCACTCATAGACCCAGTATTTCGGCCAGACGAGAGAATCGGGGCCATCGAACGCGGGATAGACATCAGAGCTGTCCAACGTAACGTTAATCTCCAGGTTGGAACCCGAGATATTTCCGCCCCAGTAATCCTGAATATTCAGGTATATCTCTGCGATATTTACATCCGTCGGTAACATCTCCAACAGCACGTAAATATGGTCGCCGGGGTAACCGCCGGACTCGATATACGGATGCATAAGCGGGTCCGGGTCTCCGGAGCTATAATCCGGGTTGTTGTATGTCGTTATTTGAACTACCGGGGTAATCTGCGGGACCATATGCAGCGAATCGAGCCTGAATACATCCGGCAGCCCAGCAGCGGTTATAGCCGCGGTATCGATATAACCCCAGGTCGGCCAATCTGGCCACATATCTTCCATAGCATCGTCCCACCACGGGAATATATCATCAGACTCGAGCACGCTCGGGTAGTTATCGGCAACACTCATAAGAGCATCGTCGATATCGTCGCCGCGAGCGATGAACGGAGGCCTTAAGATGACCAATGTATCGCCGTTGAATATGTCGTGCTCGCAGTCCGCATGATAATATGTCCAGTAGCTGGTGATACCACCGTCCAATGTGGTGTCAACCACGTGGATAGCGTCGAATGCATTCCAGCTGACCGTCCACATTCCGGACGGCAACCCGGACGGGTCAGAGTATTCGAGGCAGACGACATCTAACACCGGGTCGTAATATAGTGGCGGACCGGCGTCTATCGCCGCGAAATCCTCGCCGGGCATACCGCCGACCGGATAGAGCATATAATCCGTGCCGTCGAGGAAGTTGTTGAGCCAGATAGACATCTTATCCCACTGGCCAACATCGCCTCCGGACCAGCACAGTGTCAGGTCGGTTGTGCCGTAAGACAGCACGGTCATAGCCCCATGAACGACCTCGCCGCCTCCGAGATATGTCAGGTCGGGGTCGGGACGAGCGTTATCTATTAACACGTTCAATAGCGTGTCCGCCATGAACGGGTTAACCGGCCTGAACCTGCTGAATACCTCCATAATAATGGTAGCATACATCTGGTTGTTCGAATACAGGTTCGGTCCGCCGAGATCGGTATAATACTCGTGCAGAAGGTCGAGCGTATCCGAGGGCAAATTAACCCACGTGGTTCCGCCGTATATCGTTATGAACTCGGAATACATATTATCCTCGAGCCAGTGATAATGCGGGGTTCCCACAATGTCCGAAGGAGTCCATACTGAATCGTGCCACCAGATATGGAACCTTACGGAATCGGTTTCCGCGAGGGAATTGTCCCAGTAGCCGGTGATATCGTGCTCGCGGTCACCGTCCATCATGAACGAGCAGCGAGTCGAATCTTCCAGTGTCGCATCGGAAACGCTCCAGCCGGACAGAACGAGAACGTCATCGTAATCGCCCGACCACGGGTCGTAAGGGGCGGTGTCGATAGCGTCCATCGCGGGCCAGCTGATTATCATATATTCGGGTTCGCCGGTAACGACACGGAGCGGCATCTCTATCGGGAGCATATAGTTTCCGGCGTTATCGTCGAAGCCCTGAATACGGAGCGTGCCGATACCATCCATAGCGCCCGCGCCTGCGATAACCATATACCCTATCCATTCGCGGTCGCTGTTCCATCCGGTATCGTAGGCAAGGGCCTCGCCCGGGGTAGCCGGGGATTCGTCCCTGATATCGCGTTCCGCTGACGGACGCGCAACCGGACCGACGCTGGCGATTTCGCTGTAGTCGACGTAGTATTGAGCAAGCGGGAAGTGCAGACCAGTCGGGCCACCGGCATAGGTGTCGAGCGGCAGCACCGGGAACCAGTGCGTCCAGCCGAACGGCTTGAACCTGACGATATGACCGTAGAGGTGGTCGGCTTCACGCATATCCATATTGTCGTTGAACCATATACGGACATATACGGTGCAAACCGGCGTGAAGTTATAGATACCAATCAGGCTGTCCTGGTCGGGAACCTCCCACGGCAGTTTGAATACGCGGTCGTCCCAGTTGACCAGATACGGGTCGCCGAGAATTGGAGCGCCGAGACTGTCGTAGCCCAGAGTATCGAAGGCTAGTGTCGAAAGCGCGAAGCCCTTAACCTCCGGTAGCCCGTTATCCAAACCGACCTTACGGCTTGTTTTGAGCATATAGTTGCCGAGGCGGTCCTGAATTATGGCTTCCGCGAAAATGCTATCTGCGATAAAGATAGTATCTCTATCGAGGTGTGTCTCCAGTGGAATCGGCGGGAAGCCGGAGCGGTCGAGGCCATGGTAAATGTCGATACCCGGCATACCGATGGTCATCGTCTCCGCAACGAAAACTTCAGGAGCACAGTTGCCTATAATGAAGTTCTCGTTCGACCACAGATAATGAGTCGCGGGATTCCAGACCATATTGGCGTCCACAGGAGGCATAGTGCCGTATTCGTAGAGCACCCAATCGGATGTCGGGTCGACAGCCGGAATCGGCCACTGCGTTGTCCAACCGGGAGCTATAAGCGTTCCGGCGGCACAACCTACATTGGCGTCGACAATACTTTCGAGCCTTAACCTTATATTATGGTTCGAATCGTGAATCAGCTCGCAGTTGACCTCGTTGTAGCCAGTTGTTGCATCGGGGTCGCGCCAGACAGCGGTCGGCGCCTGCATATCGACAACGTAATCCCAGCGGAATACGTGCTTGGTGAAGTGAGTCGAGTCCGCGAAGTAGTTCGGTTCGCGAACGTTGAACTCGAACCTCACGACAAGGCTGTCGAGATGCTGCCAGCCGATAATAGTATCGGTAACCAGCACCGGGTCGGTTTCGAGAGTGTCTATCCGCCGAATAGTATACAACCAGACGCTGTCCTGGTCGATAGGACCGAGGTGCATACGGCCCCAATCGACGCAGCCTGTGCGTTCCGGATAGTAATTCAGGAAGCACGGGTCGCAGTGGCAGTCGTAATATTCGTCGATAGTCCAGACAAGCGCGCCGGTCGAGTCGTAGAGGTCCAGAGTAACGTGCGGCACCCTGAAGGGCAGCGTATCGTGGTCCGGAGTCGAACCGGTCAGACACTCCATAATAATAGAGTCGGTGCAGGTATAGATTTCCGCGACTATGAAGTTCAGGTCTTTTACCCAGAAATCGACATATGGGTCGCGGTTCGCCATCGGAGACATCCCGTCGATGTCCCCCTCCTCGCTGACCAGAACGGGGAAGAAGCCCATCGGGTCATCCTCAAGATAGCGGCCGGTCCAGGTGGCTTTGAGAATATCATAGTCTCCTTTAAGGTCCGGCGGGTAATTATAGGTGTGAGGCGGATACATATAAGCATCGTAAGCCCCATCGTTAAACCAGGTTACCTTGTTTAGCCAGGTCTCGGCTTGAATATCGAAATCGCCGGTCTGGATAAGGTCCCAGTTCGGGTTTTCGTAATCTCTAAGGTCCGTATCCAACCAATACGGGATAGGACCGATAAGCGTATCGACGTTCTGGTCTGTATAGTCGTGAACACCGTAGCGCCACGCCATATACATACTGGACGGCGAGCTATACGGGTCGTATGTATGCCACCAGTGGTAGCCGCGGCCGCCAGAAACGTAACGTTCAGAAGCGGGATACCACGGAACGTCGGGGCTGTCACCCGCATAGAGTTCCCAATCGACGTGGTCCCACGGCTGGAAGAAGTTACAAGTAGCGTCGGTGCCATCGCCGTAAAGTATGAGAACTGCGCCGCGGTCGTCGAGCGTATCTTTCTTAAGCTCGGCGTAGTAATACTGATATTCACGTCCCGGAATGTCGTGGTAAGCGATGTGAATATCCGACGGGTAAGCACCGCCGCTGAGCTTGAGATTTTGGAATATAACCTCGTCGGTATAAGGACCGCCGGGAGTCATCGTGTCGGTAAATGTCAACACGAGGTCGGCGCCCTCGACCAATTCGGTGTGCGATACGCCAATATTCGCTATCCACTCGTCGCAGTAAATACCGTGGACGTTCGCCGAAACGTCGTGGAAATACAGATACATAGTATCGTTACAAACCTGCGACATATCGGCGCCGGTGAATACAGGCGCGTGGCAGTCCACGTAGAAGGTCCAACGAGCGATATGCCTGTCGGTATAGAATAGATAATCCGGGTCGAGACGGTCGTAACCCTGGTTGCGGCTCGGAACCTCGCAGTCCACGAAGTGAGCGAGGGAACCATCCGAGCACCATAGCGAGTAACTCGCCGAGTCGAATTCGGCCGGAGTCCATGGGTCGTTATCGTCGTCCCACGGCGGCGAGCCGCTGGCCGGGCCTGCGATGCCGTCCTCGGATTGGCAATCGGTAATCGCGTTGTCCCAGGCATAGACCGTAACGCAGACTTTATCGCCCGGACGGAAATGCGCCTCGGTCGGCACGCTGCGATACGGGTCGTAGGTTACTCTGAGACCCCACTCGTTGAATTTCTTGTTGAGGGTTACCGAGATAGCATCCGATTCACCCACGCAGAAGTTACGACCGTCTGGGATAGTAGCCCCAGCCGTAGCGTGATAGAACGGGTGCCAGCTGCCGTCGCAACCGCGAACCTTGAGATTCACGCAGATGCGAGCCTCCTCGTCGAGATAACCGGAATAGACACCGGAAACACGATTGTAGAGGCTGTTCGGGTTGCCACTCGGCAATTCGACATTAAGGTCGAATTCGGAACAACCAATCTGGTCGTAAATATTGCAGGTGATTATCTGGAAACTATCCGAAGTTACCCAGCCATCCGGCGGATAGAAGAATGTATCCGGGGCGGTCGGGCCCTCGAGGTCGATACGCATGATTCCGAGTGTATCGTAGGCGAAATCGGTATAGTAACTGCAAACGCCGACCGAAGGAGCGATGACGGGAACGTGGTTATCCTGCGTATTGCGAACACCGTAGTTACCGTCGGCGCCGTCTAACGAACCCCAGCTTCCCGAAGGATACGGGTCGATGACCTCGGCGGGGTCGTCCCAGGTGGCTATCATACAATCGCTCCAGCGCTGGCCATAATCCGGGTCGTCGACAAGCTCGGTTAGGAGCACATAGACGAAATCCCCGGAATTAAACGGCACGAGGCCGGCGGATACCCAGGCGGAATGGAACGTAACCAATTCCTCGAAGTTTATCCACATCGTGGCGTCGTAACCGTTATCTTCCTCGTCCACCCATACTCCGAAGTTCAGGTCGGTCTCGTTCACGTAGATAGTATCCCAGCTGCCGTCGCAATGCTCGATAGCGAACGCTATCTCGAAATCGCGCCAGTTGATACCGGAACCGCCTACACCGCCGACGAATGTGGTAATACCGTGGTTAGTCCAGTCGTGGACGGCCTGATAGTCGTCGTAGACGTCGAGAATAAGTGTGGGCAGGCTATCCGCAATCCACATCCAATTAACCCAGGAGCCTTCGATAAGGTCGCGGCGGACATTGGCGCCGGCGAATTCCTGAGTCTCGTTGTCGTGGCCTTCGCTGCTCGGGCAGACAAGCTCGGCATTCGGGCCGGAAAGGTCGACCTTGAACGTCCACACAGTGTCGTTCATAACACCGGGCGAGAATGTCGTGCCCCAATCGTATCTGAAGTTGTTCGTGCGGCTGAAGCAGCGGAACGTAACCTGAACGTAAGCGCCATCGTCGAACATCGGCAACACGTTACTTGTGGCGTCCTCCCCAACCAAAACCACAAACGAATCCGTCCCGCAGGGGGGGTGAATCCATGTGGCGAAGGCTTCGCTCCAGGTGCCGAAAATGTTCCATCCGGTCGTGTTCCAGAAGATATCGGAGATACCTTTCCAGCTATGCTTCATACGCCATTCCCAACCCGTCTCGTGGAGTCCGTTCTGGTCGTCCCAGGTGGTTTCGAGCGGGTTGCGCCAAACGATAGAGTCGACACGTCCGGGGTAGTTCGTAGCGGGCCATAAACCGTAGAACTCGTCGTTAATATAGCGTATTTCCATAAACGCCGAATCGACGCAGGTTCCATAGTCCTGTGTGATAATAGAAATCGGCTGTTCCTCGTCGGCGGTGAATATAGAGTCATTATATTCGTCGCAGAGGACGCTGTCCGAATACCAGTCGTTCGTGGAAATCAGGTTCGTCGGCCAGAGCTTGTAGATAAACGGAGGAATCTCGTCCCAGCCCTTTATCATCTCGCTACGAGCCCAGCGGGCGGCGTCCGGGGGGTCGGGCCACGGATTGGTCATAAGAACGTCCGTGAGTGTAGCGGTCATATCGACGTGGTCGATAAGCGGCGGATTATAACGGTAACAGAACATATCCGCGCGCTGCGCTATCTCGACGTAGAACGAATCCGAGTTCGAGATACCCTCGATACCGCCTTCGGGGTCGCCGCCGCAATCGTGGCAACCGGCCATCTGCATGGCTATCCAGATACGATAGAACGGCAGCCCGTAAATAGCGCTGTTAAACGTGCCTTCATAAGGAATATGAATAGCATCCTCGAAACAGAAGGTCGCGCTCCAGGTTTTCCAGCCGGTAATCGGGTCCGTAGCATCGAGATTCCAGACATAAGCCGGCGTAAAAGTCGTTTCGCTGTGTGCGGGGTCGCCGGGAGAATAGACATCCAGCGGCTGCACAAGGTCGGTGAGGATTAACTGTTCGGCGATTCCCATAATGTCCCTGCGGTCGAGGCTGTCGACACACGACAATCCGCCTTCGCCCTTTTCCACGTAGAACTGAACGCCCGTAAGCGTATCGGCTTCGTCCACACCTACGTTAAAGTGGGTGGCCGCGTCTGGTGGATAAATCGGGGTCAAGTCCTCGTTCGGGTCGAAATCACGGGAACCCTGAATGGTAAGCTTAATCGCCCTGAGGTCGATAGAACTGGTTGCCGAAAGCAGGTCCAGCCGAAGAACCACGTTTTCGTGGCTCATCCGAACCGGTTCCTCTATCGGGTCTCCCGTTACCGGGTCGGTTCCCCACTGGAAACTCGCGCGTCGCCACGGTGTGGCGGGCGAATAACTCGATACGGTCGAAAAGTCCGTGGTATACCAGGAGGGAACCTGGCTACCATAAATGGGACCGCCGGGGGTGCCATCCGGCTCAACCATGTTGAAGGCGTTGCAATACTGCCAGTCACTCCCGCTACCTTGTGCAAAGATACCGGTAGCGATTAGAAGTCCGAGCAATAGGGCTACGCAAATACTGTTTTTACCCATAACGCCCTTCTCCTTTCCGTTTTTGAGTGTTTTTGAAACTCTCTGTTTTTTGGTTGAACTTTCCATTTCTTTTCTACGATTCTATCTTCAAAATACTGTTTCGCTGCTCATAATGGTTTATTAACGCCTTACCTTATAATATATAGCCGTGCGCATATAAACATACTTGCCCAGCCGACCTCTCGGCAGGTTTCGCCTAAAATAATCCGCCGATACTATACTGTCAAGACCTTTTTTACCCTCCCTTAAAACCCTTGTAATCCTTCATTTATCGAACCTTTATAAAAAATTCCCACCTTTATGTCCTTGTTGCGGTTCCCCCCGCTAAATCCGAACAACGACAACCCAAATGGGATTGTATTTTAGGTTAAATATAGAGCTTCCGATGCCAATGTCAATCAAAAAATGGAAAAAAATAAAAAAAAATTTTTAGGGTAACTCTATGAAATTGACGGGGTTTCGCCACTTGCCCGTATTTTAGATTTATATCAATCCATATAACTTATTGAACCTCATACGATTATTTAAAACGAAATTCGCGGATATACTGAGCATTTAACATCCATCCGTATTTGCCAATAGTCCTCTTTTTTATTTTTCTCGTGTCCAGCGTTCTCTATGCTACCGTATTCGAACCCGATATCCCAGAATCCGTTTCTTTTGAATGCACCTGCCCAGGACAACCGGAAACCCGCCGTTTTCTGGACTACACCCGTTGGAAACGGCTCGCTATACGGCCCCTCGACCTCCATCCATGGCTCTTCCCAGTCGTCGCCGATATCACCTTCGCCCTCGCGCAGATAGAATAATTCGGCCGTAAGGATAGCCTCCGGGCATGCGAAAAATTTCGTTCTGAACGTCGTTTTATCGGCGTCATTACCGAGTTCGCTGCCGAGCGGTGCACCCATAAAGGTATATCTATTCCAGGGATATCTCTGGTTATATGTCCGATTTGTAACACCTTCGTAGCGCCCGGAGAGGGTTAACCATTTACCGAAAGTCGAGGTCCCGAAATCGAGTTGCGCGGCGAGCCCTATTTCGTCGGGTTCTTCGTCCCCCTGGGTTTCTTTCTCGACCTGAATATCATCGACTAAAAATTCAAAAGAAAATCGTAGCGGAGGGAAAAGCAGTTGCATATCCCCACCTACTATAGTATTATCGTTCTGGCCTCGATTAAGCTGTTCGGCGTGGAACCAGTAGAACGGAACGACATAGACAATTTCCGGCGGCCTGCCAACTCCCCCATAAACCATCGTCTCATAAATCGCCAGCGTGAAATGTGGTGATAACAACTCCAGTCGGTGCCCGGATATATATCTTTGTGCCCAACGCTCGAGGGTGCTGTCGCCGGAGGTTTCGTAAAATAGAATCGGGTTTAAGAAACCGGCAAAACCGGTAAAATAGAACGGGCCGATTTCTATCTCGTAATCGAATCTTTCGAAAGGGTCGTGCGCTTTTCCGATAACGAGGCGCTCGGCCCAGGCCAGATAGTCTTTACCGAACTGGATTCCCCAATCTTCGCCTGCGACGCGGATATAGACCTGGTCGGGACGACCGGCGAAACCTTCCCACTGTCTGCCCCGATAATTCGGGTCTTTGGCCCATTGCAAATTAATAATATAGGTTACGAAACATTCAGCTACACCCCTTTTCATTCCTCCACCTAAACGGAATGCGGGATAAAAA
>Ga0180301_10000945_pt1 | contig 22798 bp, 25 predicted proteins | sample GuaBasSediGuay16_FD_121797 | JGI IMG/M metagenome (GOLD analysis project Ga0180301, IMG submission 121797) | Subseafloor sediment microbial communities from Guaymas Basin, Gulf of California, Mexico - Guay16, Core 4569-2, 12-15 cm | ecosystem: Environmental > Aquatic > Marine > Hydrothermal...
AGAAACTACCTCCTAGAAGCCTTGATAAGTGCTGGGATCTTCTGGGGAGTCTTGGCGGATAAGAGGTACGATGCGACCGACGTCGTAGAGGCCTTAGAAAGGCATGGACTAGTCCCGATCATTTCGGCTAGGACGGGGAAGCTGATGCCTAGGGGCGGATCTAGACTTAGGGCTTGGATGAACTACGAGGCTTTCCGGGAACTGGTTGGTAATGTTAGGAGTCTCGTAGAGGCAGCGTTCTCCTCCCCAAAGGCTATGGTCGGGGACGTTATCCATAGTAGGTCCTAGGAGGCGAGAATTTGTGACGCCTTCATCGCAGTCTTAGCCTACAATGTGGCTAGGATCACCGCACTAAGCCCTAATTAAACGGCTGAGAGAGGCTTAGAGGGTCGGACGGGACAAGGGGCGAAAAGATAAATTTGAAACAAAGCCGTATTTTCAATTTATTGAAAAGTAATTGGTTAACAATAATTGTTATTATGGTGATTTATATTGGGTATTAGTACTCTTTCAGGAATCCTCCCTAGTGAGAATCCCTTGGAAAGTCTTGGTCGGTTGTACTATATTATGATTTTTGTGGCTCTTTTGTGGAATGGGCTCGCGGCTTATGGATTGTTTTATCTTGGTCATGCGGCTTCGAAGACCATACAAACAGATAATGTAGCTTATCTTGTAATCGGTATTAGAACTGTAAGTTGCACTTCCCTTATCTCTGGTATAATCTCATTGGCCTTTGGTTTTCTTGAAAGTTATTACTTGTGGAAAGCAGGTGATTATTCGGGCATTGAGAGATTATCACTAGTAGGAGGGATATTTCTATTCGTGGCAGTTTTTTCTCTTCTTTTTCTAATAGTCACCATCGAACTTCTTCAACAAATTGCTAATGTATTAATTACGGGGCGTTTGGAAATATTGGAGCGTATAGCTTCATCTGCAATCATTTTAAATGTCTTCGAAATAATAATCAGTATTTTGACCTTCATCGGTACAATCTTATATCTTCTCTTCCTTCATCAGATCGGATCTTCTTACGAAATGCAGTCTGCTAATAATGCGTTAACTATAAAAATAATTCAGATAATCTTCGCTATGTTATTGGGTGCTGTAACTGCAGGCTCTTCATATATTCGCCACCCAATGAGAGCTATTACAGAGGGAGTCGGTACTATTATTGGATGCGTATTCACTACAACATTCTATTATTATGTCTCTAATACTTTTCTCCAACTTGGAGAGTATTATAGTAACGTCAAAAGAGATCCATCAGTGATCGATAGAGCTTTAGAGGAGTTAGAGCAATTAACAGAACCCGTAAAAATATCTACCTTCATAAGGGATAAGAAAATACCCTACGAAGTCTTCATCAAGAGATTAGAGGAGGAGCTGGCTAAAGGTAATATTAAGGGAAGTTTGGTAAAAGATACGTTCTATCCATTTAAAAAAGAGGGTAAGACTAGCTCGGGTTAATCAGTCCTTTTTTCTTTTAATATATATACTTCTTTTCGAATCATTTTTTCCCAATTATTTATAAACCAGAATCGCCCATAGATCTTCTTACCTGATAACACGTGCGGGAGCCAATACTTGTCGTCTTCCCACATCTTGTCGTAGGGAATATCATCTATGTTAAACCAAATAGGTTTTGCTTCTTCAGTCTCCTTCGGTTCTCCTTTAAAATGTTCAGTCACGAATACGTGGACAAAACCATACAATTCGTTATCGTTGTGAAACTCTAGTAATCCCCTCCACTCCAGTTTTTCGGGTTTAACGTTTATTTCCTCTAAGCATTCACGTATAACCGCCTCTTCGATGCTTTCACCTTTTTCTACCTTTCCACCAACACCATTGTATAGTCCTTTGCCGAGACCTCTTTTCTTGAGGATAAGCAATACCTTATTATCCCTGATTATATATAAGAGAGTCTCAACGCTCACCAACGGGTATCGCCTCCTAAAAACTCTTCCCTAGAGCGAGAGTGCGGTAATTTTAATAGGAGGGCTTGATAAACGAGTATATTTCACTAAGTATTTTCCGAGATTCTTCCTCAGATATTGTGGGGGATTCGCCAACGTTTTCTGCAGAACCCTTTCTAATCCCATCTGGTCCAAGAAACATGCCTTCACTTACCACTCCATGGAATTCCTTTGGTGGTAAGAAGGCTAGTAGTACAACTTCACCTGCTTTTACGCTTGGATCATTGGTAATTATCTCGAATTTTTCGGAGCCATCGGTCACTAAAGCTACTCGTAATTTGTCGGCTCGAGGATGTTTGGTAATGGATAAGATATTGACAAAGCATCTTTGAACGGCACTGGCTGGGTCGTCAGGGTAGCTTATTAATCTTTCTTTTAGGCTTAAGAGATTTCTTAGTACAAAACGTAACCATTTCGCTAAATTTTCGCTGATCTTTTTTACTTCGTCATAGTTCCCCATCAATGTGTGATATAGTTTTTGCGCTTTCTCTTCAAGTTTTCTGAAATATTCTTGTTGTATGAGTTCTTGCTTAGGGAGGTAGAAGTATCTGATTCTATTCAGTAGTTTGAGAATTTCTTCGAGTTCTTTACGGAATGCGAGACGCTTAATGATGCCCGTTTCTCTGGATCTTAGCATGTTTAAGGTTTTAGAAAGAGTGTTTATTGCAAAGAGTATCCTAGGATCATTTCCAGTATCGAAGTATTCGGACGCCATTTTTAATCTCCTAGAGATATTTATCAAAAATTTTGAGTTGAGATATTTATAGGAGTCTTAAAAGTGTTTTTAAATTTCCACATTTTGTTCTGGAGGATTACTAATCGGAGGAGACTGTGTGGAGAAGAGATTAATTGCTAGAGTATATACTTTGACAGCGGCAGTTATTTGGGGCACTAGTTTTGTTGTTATTCGCTGGGGTCTAGCTTTTGTACCAGCAATGCAGTTCCTATTTCTGCGCTTTCTAATAGCCTCTATGATTATGCTGGTAGGCTTAATTACCACAGGAAGATTGTATGAAGTAAAGAAGTTATTGGGAGAAGAAGTAATTATTTTTGCCGCTTTGCTCAATGCTTTGGGATATATCTTCCAGTTTCTGGGGCAACAATACACAATAGCCACTAATGCCTCATTATTAGTGAATACTAGCGCTATCTTTGTGGCGATTTTCGCTCACTTTATGCTTAAGGAAAAGCTAAACCTTATCCGAGGCGTTGCCGTTTTAATAGCTTTGATAGGTACTTTTATGCTAATTACTAATCTATCTCTCTCCACGATTCTAACAAAGTACTTCCTAGGAGATATTCTTTGTTTGCTCTCGGGAGCCTCTTGGGGTTTATATATAGTCTATACAAAGAAAATAGCGATGACTAAGGTAGACGACTATTCCCTAATGGCCGTATGGTTCGTATATACGACAATTTTTGTATTCCCACTCGTACTTCTTCAAGGATTTAGACCACTAGGTCTCTCTGGTTGGCTTGCTATATTATACACCTCAATCCTATGTACAATAATTGGCTTTCTTTTATGGTTTAACGGCTTAAAGATTTTAGAGGCGGTAACATCTTCAATTTATTTCTTGCTAGAGGTCGTCATTTCAGCATGCTTAGAATTTCTAATTTTCGGCTTATCTTTGACATTTATTAAGATAGTTGGGGCTTTAATGATTTGTATTGGAGTGATATTAACGGATATTAGCTACAGATCAGGATCCTAACCTCTATAAAGCGATGACATACTTATACTCAACCCATTTTTTGGACACATAACTAGATAGGACAATCATTATAATATCTAGTGGGAAACCAGTCAATTTTCTTATATCCTCCAATGTTCTTTTCCCATCACAGAGGGAGAGAATACGATACGCGACTGGATCCTTAATCTTTTTTAAATACTTTAGATCCTTTAGTCTTGGAGCAATCTCTACAATAGTTTTTCCTTTCACTCTTTTCTGCACAGCTTGGGTTTTATCGGCTATTATCATAGACATTTTCTCTGACTTCTCTATATTAATAGCAATTATCTTATCATAAGACTCTACTCCTCTAATACTACCCTGTTTATCAAGGTAGACTATCACTATGTGAGGCTTGTCGCTTGTGTGGACTATAGGAACTGAATAAATCCCACCAGGCTCCTCAACAGCGTTTGCTAGATCTATCTCGGTCTGTATATCACCCCCACAAGTAGGACACTTAATTGCCAGGAATTTTCGAGTAATCATGCTAACCCCTCCCCCTTTATTGAGGGAAATCTTCATATAATTCTTATTCACCGCAACATATAATATGCCAAAATACTTCTCAACGGGATACGTCATGTTTAAAGATCTTGAAAAGGAACTATGGGAATACATTATCAAAAGCCTTGAAAGACTCGCAAAATTCTATGAAATAGGAAATAATCTAGTATCCTTTTTCACCATTGATACACTTAGGAGAATAACTCTAAGATACGCGCCTAAGCTAGGAAAAGTTCTAGAAATAGGACCTGGGCCGGGAAATCTCACTAGGAAGTTATTGAAAAATTTTGATCTAGTAATCTGTCTAGAACCCTCACCAATCTTAGCCACTTACCTATTATCTCAATATGGGGATGCTGAAAAATTGTCAGTACTCTTGGGTGTGGCTGAGAAAATTCCTATAAAAGCTAATTCTCTTGACGTGATCTTTTGCAGTTTCTCCTTCAGGGATTTTTTCGATAAACGCGAGTTTCTGCGGGAAGCATATAGATGCTTAAAGAAGAATGGGTGCTTGATAATAGTCGATGCCCACGGAGGGTCTGGACTAGTAAAGAAAGTATTTACTACCTATGTACGTATTCTTGGAGAAATAATGTCTAGGATCTTAAGGAGCAAGAAAAACCTGCTCCTAGGGCTTAGTGATAGTATGCTAAGAATGAGAAACCCCACATACTATCTCTCTCTAGGGTTAAGAACAGGATTCAAGAGAGGTATCCTTCGCAATTTCTTATGGGGTACAGCCTTTATTCTAATGCTTAAAAAGTGAGTCAGTCTTTCAAGACATCAAGTATTATCGCCGGGCAAATCTTCTTTACACCCGGAATCTTACCTATCTCCTCAAGAATCTTCATTAATTCCTGGTTATCCCTCGCTATAATCTCCGCCATAAGCATGTGATCTCCCGTAGTTAGTGATAGAGAGATAACCCACTCCTTCTCTTTAAGAATCTTCGCTACCTCAAATAATGCCTCAGGCTCAGTATCTATCCCAGTCAAACTTATGGTATTATATCCAAGTTTCCGCCAATCAACAATTGCTCGATAACCCTTTATAATACCCATATTCTCAAGTCTTTTAACGCGTTTCCTAGCAGCAGCCTCTGTTAAGTTGAGCTCCTTGGCCATTTCAGTATATGTTGCCCTACCATTTCTCAGCAATATTTTGATGATTTTCCAGTCCTTCTCATCGATCATTGTATTTCACCATTTTTTCAAAAATTAACAAAAAGTAAGAAGCAATAAAGGAGTATATAAGGTTTTTCTCTTTTCAGAACCGCGATGGTAATAGATAGAAATCGCATGTTTTAAAAATAGATAGATGTGGCTTACGAGTTCGGTATCTATAACACTCTTATAAAGAAGAAATGATCAAGCCCGGCAATTTATTGACTTTTTGCAATACTATATCCCAGATCCTTGCAGTAATTCGTGCAAATCAATACTAAACTCTTCGATAAGTTCCTTTCGACTCATCGTTTTTTCGACTCGCCCATTATTCATAACTATTACTCTTTCGGCTAGAGAGAGTGCTAGTAATCTATCATGAGTCGCTATGACAATTGATTTACCATCTCGAGCAAGTTCTCGGAGAGTCCTCTCCACAATCTCCCGCTTCTCTAGATCAAGTGTGTTGGTTGGTTCATCAAGAAGTAAATAACTGGGATCAACAATTAAGGCTCTTAAGAAAGCAACTAGTTGCGCTTCTCCCGCGGATAACTCCTTTCTTCGTCTATGGGCTAAATCAAGCCTACCTACGAACTCTAACAATTCTAGAGCCTTTTCCTCAGCAACATTTCTAGGAACCCCCCTAAGAACTAAGGGATAAACTAAGTTATCGAGAACAGTTCCTCTGAGGAGAATAGGTTTCTCATGAACATATACGAGTTTTCTCCTAATGCTGACTCTCTTATCATTTCTTAAAGCCCAGTAATCAGCACCGTCAATAAGTACTTTCCCCCGTGTTGGTTTAAGAATGCAGCCCATCACTTTCAGTAAGGTAGTTTTTCCAGCCCCATTTGGACCAATAATTACTGTAATACCTTCACTTATCTCTAGGGTCACATTGTCTAGAGCCTTTATATCTGAGGGATAATTATAAGAAACACCAACTAGTTTTATCATGTCCTTCTCGCCCCCAAGATTCTCACAACAGCTGTTATCCCGGAAACAATGATTAATAAAATCAATCCAAGAGACAAAGCAACTTCAAAATTTCCTTTAGCAATCTCCAGAGCTATAGCTGTCGTGAAAACCCGTGTATATCCCCTGATATTCCCACCCACAATAAGAGCAACACCTAATTCACCTATGGCCCGACTAAAAGCAATAAGAATAGTTACGGCTAGGTCTGGGAGAGTCTCACGCAACATAGTATAGTATGCCTGTCTTTCATCAGCACCCAGCGATAATGCTAATTCCCAGTATGTCCGCTTAGCACTGGATAATGCTTCATAAAGCAGAGAAATTATTAAAGGCGTAATCAGTACTGCTTCTCCTATCACTATAGCTGTAGGAGTATATAAGAGGCCAAGAAAGCCTAGAGGACCAGATTTACTGAATATCATGTAAAGGGTTAAACCAATAAGAACTGTGGGAAAACCAACTAAGGCGTTCATGACACTCATAAACACATTAGTGAGTCGGGAGTGACTATTAATTACCCTAAGAGTAATCAAAACGGACCAGGAAGAGGAAAAGAGAGTAGCCAGAGTAGAGATTGTTAGAGACCACAGAGTTATCTCGACTATCTCCGAAACCATGTCGATCACGTTGTGGACATGTCAGCAAGCCACAACCAATATTCTTCAAGTTCTTCTAATTTACCTTTTGCGGGATAAAATAGTGGCTGACCATAGTCTTTTACGCCGTAATTTTTGATAATGTTTTGTCCCTCATCAGAGATTAGAAAAAGTAAAAATTCCTTGGCTATATCATATTTAACATGTGGATACTTATTGGGATCAACTATATAGGCGCTGTAAATGTTTATAAGAATTCTCCCTCCAGCAACCAGCGAGGCTAGATAAGGTAACTTCCCATCCTTAGAAAATTTCAGAAAAGTACCTATATCTGAAAGTGTGTACGCATTCTTCTCATTAGCAACCAAGAGTGTTTCCGCCATGCCCGAACCAGTCTCTATATACCAAGGCTTTCCCCGAGGATCAAGTCCAGCTAACTTCCACAGTAATAACTCTCTCTGATGAGTACCTGATAAATCTCCCCTACTAACGAACAGGGTTAGGCCAGATTCACAAGCATTATAAATGCGCTTTATTGCCTCTATTGGATCTGATAAACCACTTATATTTGCAGGATCATCGATAGGACCCACAACAATGAAGTAATTATAAGCAAATATCGTCTTGTTAATAATTATTCCATTTTGGATATATTCTATCTCCAGATTAGGAGCATGGACAAGAACCATATCAACATCTCCCTGAGCTGCAAGTCGCAAAGCCGCGCCACTCCCAACAGCTATAAATTGGATTGAGACGTATGGGTGCTTCTTCATAAAAGCACTACCTAACTCGTCTAGAAGACCCGTAGCATATAAACTCGTAGTAGTAGATACAAGTAACCTTATCTTAGGACGGTAAAGAATCACTCCAGTGAAAAGAATCCCTACAACACAAACTAAAACAAGAACTTTCCGTTTTAAGCTCATCTTTTCCCCCTAAATATTACGTTATTCGATATCTGATAACGGATAACAAAAAAGTGTATATAAATATTAAGAAAAGTATCTATTAAGATGAGAAAAACATCTAGATAGAAATATTCGAAAAAATTACTTAGTATTCAAAAGCAGTAGTGGAGTTGTAGAATCGATGAATAATATTGAGGAAACTTTTCGAGAGATACGACCTAGGGTAGAACTTGTACTTGAGTACCGGGGCAATGTGATTCTGGATGAGAAGAGGGCGTGGCTTCTGAAACTAATAAATGAGAAAGGCTCGATACTTGTTGCGGCTAAGACGCTGGGTATCCCGTACTCTCGTGCTTGGGAGTGGATTTCGAAGATAGAGAATATTCTGGGCCTAGAAATTGTCAAGAAGGTTCGAGGTGGGAAAGGAGGTGGAAAATCGTTTCTGACGAAGGAAGGAAGGGTTCTTCTCGATCTCTACTTCTCAAAAGCTAAAGAGTATGGTCTAATAATATCCCCTAAAGAGCTTATTTCTGAGAGAGTAGGGATCCCAGATATCCTGTATGCTGGAAGCCATGATCCCCTAGCTGAACTTATTATAAGCACATTCGCTAAGGTCGAGGGGCTAGATGTTGAATTTTCCTGGATAGGTTCTTGCGCAGGTCTCCTAGCTATAATGCTGAATGAGGCAGATATTGCTGGAGTGCATCTAATAGATCCCGTGACTAAGGAGTATAATATTCCTTATATTCGTAAATATATGATCGAGGACAAAGTAATACTTGTTAGAGGATATACCCGGGAGATCTGCCTAGCTTACAGACCAGACATCACAATAAATTCGCTCGAGGATGCTGTAGAGAAGGGGTATAGGATAATTAATAGAAACGTAGGATCTGGGACAAGGATTTTTCTGGAATACTTGCTGGCGAAAATAGCTAGAGTGAAAGGAATTGATTTAAACAAGTTAAAAGCGAAAATACCTGGTTTTGAAAGTGAGGCTAGAACTCATTTTGATGTAGCAGAAGCAATAATCTCGGGCAGGGCGGATTATGGATTAACACTCACTTATGTGGCTAAGAACTATGGACTAAAATGTATCCCACTGGGTAGGGAGCACTATGATTTCATCATAAGAATCGACAGTTACGAAGAGAAAAACTTGGATAGGTTCATAAATTTTCTTAAAAAAGAGGAGATTAGAAAGCGTATTTTAGAGCTCGAAGGATACGACATACCTAAAGACTCTGGATGCATCATTTATAGACCATAAAGAAAAACCTAGTATCATTCCACGGAACCGGTTGTTAGTATCCTTATAAGGAGTTCTTCATAATCTTTCTCAAGATTCAATGCTTTTATATAGGCTATTGTTTTCTCTACGGGATACTTAACTCTATAGACTTCAAACTTATCTTCTTTAGTGTCTAGTATTGCGTAAGATGCTCTGGGGTCACCGTCCCTCGGCTGACCAACCGATCCCGGATTAACTATTGTTAGGGGCCCTACGTTACGATTCATAGGCATGTGGGTATGACCGACGACTAGATAGTCGCAGTTTACTGGTTTGCTACCCGTTGGTGTCTTCTCTACTAGCATTTCTTTTAATTTATCTTCTGGTAAGTGTGGGAAAAGATAACCGTAAAGAGGGTCTCTAGGAGAGGCGTGAACGATGTAGAGTTTTACACCCTCTATATCGGTTTCACGCTTAATAGGTAGGCTCTGCAAGAAGTTAATGTGATTCTTATCTAATTTCTTGAGAGAAATCATTTTCCTAGTATATACGCTTAATGCATGAAGTTTTTCTCCGCAACTGCAATCAACATTCCAGGCGACAGCATTATCATGATTACCCATAACCCAAATATCCACGTGTTCCCTGAGAAAATCAATTACTTCTGAGGGATGGGGACCGTAATCTACACTGTCGCCGATAAAAATTACAAAATCGTATCCTCTAGCATGCTCAAAAACATTTCTTAGAGCATGTATATTTGCATGAGCATCAGCTACTAAAAGAATTCTCATCTTCGCAACGCCCCCTACGATTCAGTATTAATATACTCACTTTTAAAACCAAAATTCAATTATTAAGGTTCTATGTGGACTCTAAGCGGGATGTAATTGAGTGATCCATTGGAGTATTTCCCATACGAGCCGAGATTTAGACAAGAAAAAGTAATCAGAGAACTTAATAAATTGATAGAAAGTGGATCGAGAATACTCTTTGATGCTCCTACTGGATATGGTAAGACACCAGTAGTGCTGGCGGCAAGTCTCCCAATAGTCGAAGAGTACGGAGTACCAATCTTATGGGTTGTAAGGACTGGTAATGAAACAGATAGGCCGATTGAGGAACTGGCTATAATAGATGAAAAATTGGGGCTTAACTTCTTTGGGCTTTCTATCCGTGGTAAAAAAGACATGTGTTTATTAGCTAGGAGTAAGGGAATAAGGGATCAAGAAGGAGTCAGTGTATTATGTAGAAGAATGCGTAAAAACTGTCCATACTACGCACATTTAGCAACGGTAAAGCTTTCTCCCCAGCGACCATTACTATTCTCCCAGATCCTAGAGCTTGGGGAGAAAAATCACATATGTCCTTACTTTGCTCAATTAATTCTGGCCTCAAGTGCTGATGTAATATCTATGAGTTATAATTATGTGTTCTCTGAGAGAATAAAATGGAGTTTGATGAGCTACGTACGTTTCAAGGGAGCTATTCTGGTTGTTGATGAGGCCCATAACCTTCAGCACTTATTATCAACACTAAACTCTGATCAAATCACTATTGGTACTGTGGAAAGAGCTATTAACGAAGTTAAGCAATTTCATGATAAGAAGTCCGTGGAGTTAGGGGAGAAGTTAAAGAGGTTGTTACAAGTACTAAAAGAGGAAGCTAAGAAACTTAGTGACGAAGAGGCTCTGTTTGATCCATTAGAAATAGTTAATCGAGCAGATTTAACTGATGAGGATTTTGAGCATGCACGGAGACTAATTTCTAAAATATACACTATGAAGCTTAGGGAGGGAAAATCCCCACGATCATCGCTCAGACATTTAATATATTTCTTAGAGAACGCACTGGAATTCGTGGATAAGGAAGGCATTGTATTTCTAAAATATAGGGAGAGGGATCGAATAGTATTCGAGATATGGGACATGAGAGCTTCCGAGGTCTTAATGGAGATCTGGCACGATTTCTATAGCGTAGTTCTAATGTCTGGTACTCTAAAACCCTATGATGCCTTCGCAGAAATTGTTGGGCTAATTAACTATGACGTCGTATCCGATAAATTCGATATACAAAAAGAGAATGTGTTATCCCTTATTATCAAGGACGTGACGACGAAAGGTGAAGAACTCCCAAATGATATGAAGGAGAAGTATGGATGCTTATTAGAGGACTTGGTAAGGAATATCCAGAGGAACATGGCTATATTCTTTGCGAGCTATAGAATCATGAATGACCTAGTGGGTTACGTTGCTAAAATAGCTAGGGAGATGAATAGAAGACTCTTCATTGAGTATGAAACACTGAGCGGAGACGAAGCTAGGAAAATACTTGAGGAATTCAAGAATTCTGAGGCTGGCATTTTATGCGCTTCTATGCAAGGAAGGTTTTCAGAGGGTATCGATCTTCCAGGTAAAGCATTGGAAGCCATAATCCTAGTCGGGATACCCTTTGATAGGTTAACCATCAGAACAAAACTCTACATTGATTACTACACGAAACTATATGGTGAGGAGAAAGGAAGATTCTACGCATATATCCTCCCAGCCCTAAGAAGAGCATCACAAGCTCTTGGAAGAGCTATTAGATCACCCCAAGACAGAGCTCTCTTAATAGCTGCTGATTATAGATATGGAGAAAAGAGATACTCCTCGCTCCTCCCATACTTCTTCAGAATAAATTGCAAAATAGTTAACAAAGAAGCAGCAATAGAGTTTATACAAGAGTTTTTTGAGAAGGATCATTACTAACACTATTATTCATTCTCAAAAATAGCGTTTAATAATTCCTCCTAAACTGGAAAAATAGGAACGATCGCAGGGATTCAAAATAAAGCTCTATCATTTTATAAATTAAGTAAAAACATGTGATTTACTAATTTTTCTCATAAGTTTAATGAAGCGTTTAATCCCTTTAATCATGCCCTTGACAGCATATATTAGGATGCGCGGATCCTTAAATACAAAACTATTAATCAAGCCGTTTAGTATGAGATATCCTATAAAGAATGGAAGTTGCCACTTCTTCTTATGGTACTCAAAAAATGTACATTCTATTGCTATTTTTGTGAAGAAGACCTGGTGGAGAATACTTTCTAAATCTATGCGTTTCCCCTCTCCAACTATGGATATGATACGTTATTGCACGCGGCTCAAAAAGTATTTTATAGCCTAATTCGCGCGCACGCATACAAAATGAGATAGATTCTCCCCAAGCATCACCAGTTAACCCTGGGTCTAGATACGGTATTTTCTCAATAATCTCTCTCCTAAAAACCATTCCATTTTCTGACACAAATGGAACCTCTATGGGAGAATCCCTACTATATGAGTACCACCTAATATTATCATCCTCAAACCAAGATGTTCTTAAGGAGAATATAGAGGCTAAATCACTAGACTTGCAGCAAGGGATTATTCTACCTCCCACAATACCTACAGATCTATTTCTAAAAATGAGGAATAATGTACTCTAACCAACCATCTTTCACTACACCATCATCGTCTAAAAAGCGATAAGTGGGGATTTTGCGACTTTTAATCCTCGGTTTCTAGCGTATTGAGGACCATACGGAGGTCTGTTTCGAATAAGTCTTACAGTAGGAAATCTTTCGGGGATTTTCTTTATTCTTTTATCTGATGACCCATCATCTACCACAATAATCTCGTTAGGAGGGATCTTTGATTTTAGCAAAGATTTCAGCGATCTAACTAGCGAGTAATATCTATTATATGTTGGTATTATAACGCTGACTTTATATAATACCATCCAATCACCTCATATATCGAATTGTTTTGGGTAAAATGACAAACGAGGTTCGATTCTAGAAGATATTAGAGAGCTTTAAAAAGGCGAGAGCTCCTCATGCTAGGAGATATAGACTCCTGTTAGATATACTGAGAAAGAAGAATTATTAAAATGTATCTTATTAATCAATTCCGGCCTCTTACTCGTGTCCAAGAGTGACTAACCTCTCTTCTAAGTTCTAACTTCTTGGTTGTATAGCATTTTTCCAAGACATTGTAGTGCGGGGTCTCTAGGGGAATACTATAGTTATGTCACCTTGTGATTGTATTAGAACAAATGAGAAGAAATGACATTAAAAGGCTAAAGTAGACAGGAAGATAAGTATTAGAAAAACAATAATGTGGAATCATTATCTTTTATTTCTGTGCAGTGTCTATCCATAATCTCTTTACATGGGTTCTGTCGAAGTCTTTATCTTCTGTTACGATTGCGTTTAATCCGTAGTTATCAATTGTTGCTAAGTGGATGGCGTCTGAAGGGTTCAGATTATATTTAATAATATGTCTTTTTGCTGTAAAATACTCTAATTCTCTTAGGGGCAGGATGTTGATAAAAGGTATTACCACATTATCCAAGAAGTCTATCGTATCGCTTTTAGCAATCTTGTACTTTTTCTCAGAGACGCAAATGACTTCATCAAGCACTAATATATTAGTGTAGAGCTCATTAACTAATAACCCCTTGAAGAACTCCTCAACAAGATTCTCAGCATCCTGTGGGAGTGGAATATTTAGATAAATTAGCAAAGAAGCATCTACAAAAAGCTTCATAGGAAAACCCTAGATATATTTATCAGTCAAACTCCGTTTCCAAATCAACCTCAGCCAACTCTCCTAGCTTCCCCATAAGTCCTTTGATTCTCTTTTTCCTCTCTTTAATCCATTGAACTAATTCTTCTGGAGACTTCATCCTCTTTATTAAAATCCCATCCTCTCTAGGCTCGATAATTACTGTACCTCCTTCTCTGATATTATAGGCTTCTCTTAACGGTTTAGGGATTATTATCTGACCTTTAGGGCCCACTTTTAGCCTTAGTTTAACCATAAGTATCACTAAGTAATACCATATGTATAACCAATAGTACAATCTACCACAATATCTTTATTAAACTTTATACTTTCCAACCAATAGTTTAGATTAGTTAATAATGGAGGCTCTCCTTTTGTGGCCGGGATGTTCGATGAAAATAGTTTTTAGGCAAGCTCGACCTAATGATAAAGATTTTGTGCTGAAATTCACCGAGAAGACATGGGAATGGGGAGACTATATTAAACACGTTTGGGATGATTGGTTATATGATAAATAGGGGAAGTTATTTGTTGCTGAGGTTGACGGGAAACCGGTAGCAATTCTCCACGCCACATTTCTTCCTGATGGATGTGTTTGGCTTGAAGGTCTTAGAGTGCATCCTAGATATAGGAGGAAAGGCATCGGTTATAACTTGAACAGATATGTCATTTCCGAATTGACCAGGTTGGGCTTTAAGGTATACCGTGTAGCAATTTTGGCTTGGAACAAACCATCAATTAACCTTGCTAGGAAACTCGGTTTCGAAGAAGTAGCTAGATGGGTTTCCCTAGAAACAAAAATAGAGAGTCTTCTAGATGCTAAGGAGTGCGAGTGTAGAGAAATCTCGAATCCAGATACTATATGGGATAAAGTTTCTAACTCTGAGATGTTCCGGATTGCTCAGGGGCTAATACCTATTCGGTGGCAATGGATAAGACTTAATAAAAGAATCTTAGCGGAATTGATGAGGAATAATAGGATTAGAGCTATTATTTGTAGAGAAAATTTAACGGCCCTTATTCCTCCAAATGGGGAACATTATTTACCTGTAGGATTCATTAATGCTGAAAAATTCGAGGATCTACAAATTCTGGCAAGTTATTTAGAGAAAGAAAAGAATACTAGACCAAATACTACCATAGGATTCGTTTTTCCAAAGAATTACCCCTTCCTATCCGTACTAGCTCAGAAAGACATCTTCGAAATTGACGAGACCCTCGTAATGGAATTGAACACGCAATGACTAATGAACCACTGAAAAACTCATTAATAAGCATAAGGTATTTCCTAATCCGTCAAAATCATTGTATGAGGAAAAAATTTATGTGGAGCTTCTTAATAGTCGTAGGAGAATCTCGGAGCGGAGTTTCGGGATTTCCATAGGATCTTTCACTTTAATTGTAATGTCAAATACTGCCTCTAATCTTGTTAATGAGACCATGGAATAGGAAATATCGATACCTTTTTCACGATACTCCTTAGCGAAATCCTCTATTATTTGTTCCGCGTTTTCTCCATACTTACCTAAGTCATAGGAAACTCTGATTGTATAGACATAGTAAACAGATTCATTCTCCTCAACTCTGTAATTCAGGATAGACTTTCCAGCTAAAGCACTATTAGCGATAGCGATAACTGAACCATCCGGTCGCCTTATTTTTGTATGACTAGTAGTCATGTCAACAACTACGCCCTCCTCATTATCTACACGTACATAATCACCTATCTTGAAGGCTCCCGACAAAAGAACGTAGAGGCCGGATATGTAATCAGATAGAAATCTGGAAAGACCAAAACCTACAGCAGTACCTACTAACGCGCTTGCTCCAACGAAGTACTCAGGAGGAATGAGTTGCGTAGTTGCTAATACTAGAACAAACAAAATTACTAGAACGAACCTAAAGAGAGTTATTATACCCTTGACAGTTCCTACAGATAATTCCAGCTTCTCCGCGATTAATCTAGATTTCCTGGCAACGTAACGATCTAGGATAATAATTATAATTAACACGGTCAATAGCTTTAGGATATCTATTATCCATGGATACTGAGCTATCAGAGAATAGAGGTTCTCTATAATTCCTTGCATCTCAATACCCTATTAACTATAGATATGGAACCAGTAACTATTCCAAAAAAATTAATAAAAGTATTATCTGCACAGTAACTCCTCAAATGCTTCCTACATTTTCACTTACTTTTTCCCGAGTGGTTCCAGAGAAATGTTTCCTTATTCCTCTCTGCTCCTCCTCCTTCCTAGTCTTAGCCTAACTAGTAAGATTTTTTCAGAGCCATAGAATATGGCTGCAACCTTTATAGAGATGATCGTTTCAAGGACAAGCGCTACTAATCCTGTAATAACTGGTACATACTCCTTATTAATTACGAATAACGGTGTTACCATAGGGTTTGTGAACGGGATGAATAACAGTATATAGACCCACCAACCTAGGGAGCCGAACATTATACCGAACATTGAGAACAAAGCTATTAGCGTTATTGGAAGTATCAAAACACCAGTGAGTGATTGAGCCGATCGGACATCCTCTGCAAACGCCGCTATTATTGTTACGAGGGATAATGTGGATAGGAGAGATAGGAAAAGGGAAATAGCCAGAAGCGTATAGCCAAAAGAATCTATTCCGAGACCTAATTCTGCAAGAGATATTTGCTGAGTCGGGATATTCTCGGTTATAGATGACATGTAGAATTGAAAGCCAAGTATGTAACCTACAGTACCCACAATAGCCACAATCAATGCTCCAGTAAGCTTCCCTAGTAAGATAATAGAACGATCAACAGGTAATGAGAGCAGAGTTTCGAGAGTTTTCTGTTCCTTCTCAGAAGCTATTGAGATTGCAGCGAATTGAATAGCCATTACTAAGAGGATCATCATAACCATAGGAATCATGAATATCTGGAAAGTTATAAAGGAGACTACGGCGCTGGGAGAAATATTCTTTAAGATCTTCCCTTCATAGATAATGTTTTGGGTAGGTATAATCGGATTTTGAATGAATATTGGATTCGCATCAGGGTTAATACTAACAAGGATAACTGAAGAAACGGTAGTACTTAGTACCTTAACAAATATCGCTACCCTATTTTCAATATCACCAATGGTAAAGGATAGCTTTTTCATCACTATGTATGCCTCAACAATAATCTGTATCTGGTTATTCGCACAATAAGTGAAATTCTCTGGAATAATGATTAGAGCTGGAATAGAATCGTTTAACGATACAAAATCCAGTGCTTCGTCTCTTGTATCTATTCCCAGATTATTCAAGAGTGTGACACTTATGTTGTATTGATCCAGAGCGATAATGAATTCTGGAGAATTGAGTATCTCGGAGGCTAGAGATCCGTTATCAAGGTTCAGTACCCCAATATTGACTTGCTTATAGCTTTGCTGAACAGTTTCGCTCATAAATCCACGCATCGCTACGCCCATTATAGGGAACATGAGCAGGGGAATAAGGATCATCCCAATGAACAGCCTTGGATCGCGAAAAATCTCCCTTAACTCTTTTTTAATCATATTAACTAAGGCCCTAGGCATTCTCAAGCACCACCTTCTTAACGAATGCTTCTTCTAAATTAGCGACCATTAATTCTTCACACAATTTTCTAGGAGCCCCCTCCATGATGATTCTGCCTTTATGGATAAGAGCTACTCTATCGCAGACATACTCGATCTCCAACATATTATGACTCGACAGGATTATTGTTACTTCATGTTTCCTAGCGAATTCTTTGAGCATCTCCCTCACATGATAAGCATGAATTACATCTAAACCACTGGTAGGTTCATCGAGTATAGCCAGTTTTGGAACAGACATAAGCGCTCTGGCAAGAAGAAGTCTACGCTTCATACCCTTACTATAAGTCTTTATCTTATCTTTTAGCCGCTCCCCTAAACCCGATATCTCGGCTCCAAGCTCTACCATTCTCCTCAATTCTTCAGAGTCCCTAGCTATGAAACTAGCCATGAAGTTTAGATATTCATACCCAGTCAAATGCGCATAGGCACCAGCTTCCTCGGGGAGGTAGGAAATTATCTTACGTACCTCCATAGCATCCTTAACAACATCGTAACCAAAAATCGTCACTTTACCATCCGTTGGTTTAAGAAGAGTAGCTAGAATACGGAGAGTTGTTGTTTTTCCAGCACCGTTCGGGCCAATTAATCCAAATATTTCCCCCTTTCTCACACTAAAGCTTATCCTGTCAACAGCCTTTATCTCACCAAAATACTTCCGAAGATTCTCCACAGAAACAACAATCAATCCTACCACCAGAAAAATATACGTGTTTAAATATTTCTGTCAGAAAATAGTCAATATAAAGACTGCACTTATACGAATGTATAAGAAACGCGTCAGATACTCGGCCTCAAAAGGTTTCCTCCTCAGCTTATGTTAAGGTAATGGAATGATCCGTATTTATTGAAAATGTCTCATTATAGAAGTTTGTAAATCAATAGATGATATTTAGAATTTTTCAGGTTACCAGAAGATAAAAGAGAGTTCCTTCTGAATGTTAATAAAATTTAATGAGTATTTCAGTAACTATTTCTGGGGCTAATACAACCTATTCAGATATCCTATATCCTCTTTGCTTAATCTCCAACCCATAGCACCAGCATTTTCTCTAAGATGATCTTCTCTTCCAGCCTTTGGGATGGCTACTACGCCTGGTTTTGATATTAACCAGTTGAGAGCTACTTGTGCAGCTGTTTTTCCGTACTTCTCTCCTATCTTAGCTAGCGTTTTATCTCTGGCTAAGCTACCCTTTTCTAGGGGCGTATAAGCTATTATTGTGATTTTTTCTTTCTGGGCATAGGGAAGCAGGTCTTTTTCTACTCTTCGATCTCTCAAACTATACTTGACTTCATTAGCAACTATATCCTCTCGCGATAAGTAGGAACGAGCCTCCTCGACTAATTCAACACTAAAATTGCTTACACCAATATACCGTACTAATCCTTGTTCAACGAGACTTTCTAAAGCTCTCATAAGCTCTCTCATAGGCATATCAGGTGTTGGCCAATGGAGGAGGTAGAGATCGATGTAATTAGTATCCAGTCGCTTTAGACTAGCTTTAGCCGCTTTAATAACTTTCTCATACGTGTAGTTATCGGGCCACACTTTAGTAATTATAAATACTTCATCTCTCTCAAACACCTTAATCGCTCGACCCACGAGCTCTTCTGCATGACCCTTTGCATACATTTCGGCAGTATCAATCATCCATATTCCTAACTCAATAGCTTTTCTAATGATTTTTATCCAATAATCATCTCGGCTATAATCTGGTGCGAAACTTCCTCCGATGCCCCAAGTCCCTAGACCGATGGCTGGGATTTTTTCTCCAGTTCTTCCTAATTCTTTTAGGTCATTATAATCTATTTCTAGACTCATGTCTCCTCACCGGCTCGTACTAATCTGACAAAAGTGGAGTTGAGGGCAGCTCCATATAATTCATTGGCATCGTCACTAGTTATAACATTAATACGCTTACCATCCAATGTTCTACAGGATCTATACGTGAAAACTATTCCCGGAGGTACTAAATCGCTCTTTTTAGCTCGAAGCAAGACACTACCTCTTGTACTCTCTACTCTAACAATATCATTATCTCGAATACCTAGTCGAGCCATATCCTCTTCAGAAACCATTATTATAGGAGGAATATCGCCATAGACATCCTCGAATTGTGTATGTGTATATTTAGGACTGGCTGAAGAAACTAGAATGAATGGATATTCTGGTGGTGGCTCTATATCTATTGGCGTGGGGAAAGGCTCTCTCTTCATATTACTAGCTGATTTGCTCCAAAATTCTATTTTCCCACTTGGTGTCTGGTACTCGTTTAATGGTCTATAGGGTAGTCTAGTATATTTCTTCTCGATCAATTCCTTAAAAATATGTTCTGGAAGAGCTTTCTTTAAGGCATCTAATTCGTTCTCGAAGATCTCGGGTCTAGTAATTCCTAATCTCCTAGCAATCTCTCTCATTAACCATATCTCTGTTCTAGATTCTCCTAACGGCTCCATCAGTTTGTTTGAAAAACCGATATAATCATGCCAATAACTAAAGACAACATCTTCTTTCTCCAACCACGTCGGTGCCGGCAAGACAACATCAGCGCATAAAGCAGTATCAGTCCAGTGAGTCTCGTGAACTACCACAAATACATCATCCCTAAGCAACCCCTTCATAACAAGCTCAGCATTGGGATGCGTAGCAGCAGGATTTGTCAGGAATATAAAGACAAATTTAAACTCTCCTCTAGACAAGTACTCTCCAACCTTTGGCTGTGGAATAATTCTTGCTGGAGAGCCTAAGTGAGTGCCTCTTAGGTAATTAATATCGATTAATAACCCATCAGTATTACTATAATAGAATCCTCTGTGAATTCCTATTAAAGCTGGTAACAAACTAACTGCTCTTACAGTTTCTCCTCCACCAATTCGTCTCTGTAGCCTATACCCTATGAAAATTATACTCGGCTTCTCTCTCGCATAGAGTTCAGCGAACTCGATAATCTTCTCTTTTGCAATTCCTGTCTTCTCTGAGACCACGTCTAGGGAAAACTTCTTAACATACTCCTTAAACTTCTCAAAACCCTCACAATAATTCTCAACGAAGGATTTGTCATAAAGCTCGTGTTCGATCAAATAATTAGCAATGCCGAGAGCTAGATAAATATCGCTCCCATACTTGGGTCGAAGCCATAAATCTGCTTGTCTAGCAGTCTCGTTCTTAAGAGTATCGATCACGATTATTTTCGAATTCTTCTTTTTCCTCAGATTCAAGGCTATATGGAAGTTATGTAGACTAACTACAGTCGCGTTAAAACCCCAGTAAATCAACAATCTTGATTCACACATCTGATCAATTAGCGCACCGTAAGTAGATCCGTAATGAAGCCTTAATGCCTCTTCCCCAGCTCGGTCACAAATGCTGTAATCTGTTCTAGAGGCTCTTAGTAAATACCATAGACGTTGCGGAAGATACCTAGTAAAGACTCCCCTATTACCAGCATAATCAAGCAGCAGTATCTTTTCTGAACCATATTCTTTCAGTACTCGTTGCAACTCAGTAGTCACTTTCTCTAAAGCTTCATCCCATGAGGCTCTTTCGAACCTTTGCTCACCTTTTCTTATAGCAATATGTGGGTATAGCACTCTTTTCTGCGATAAAGCTCTCTGATAATCTTTAGCCGCTCTAGGACATAAACTCCTTACTTCTGGACCAAAAGGAACTTCGAGCAGTTCAAGGAAGATACCTTCATCGGACTTCCTAGCTCTGAAAAAACATGTATCGTAACAGTCCCGAGGACATACTGCGATGAAGTCATTATGACCCATATCCTCACCATAGAGGTTTAAAAGGGAGAAACAGATAATAAAATAAAAATATGCGGTAGGGTTCCGTGCTAAAGAATAGAGTAAAAAATTAGTTTAAAGAGATCATCATGATTTTCTCTATCGCTATACTCGTATTTTAAATGTCTAATAATCTAGAATGCTTTAGTGTATTCAACATCTTTAACGGCGATAGCTGGTGTTATTACGGGGATTCCGTACTCTAGCCACCAATGAAAGACTTGCCTAATTTCTTTTCCGATGCCAATTATATTGCTTAGAATTCTTGGCACGTTATCACTCAGCCTAAGTCCTTTCACAGCGTATTTTACTTCTCCATGCTCAACATAGAAGGTGCCGTCTCTAATTATTGCCGAGAAGTCCCCCTTGACATAGTTTTGGAATCTTATGTATGTGGCATTACTCACTATTAATCCTCGTTCAATACTCTCCAGCAATTCTTCCCAACTCATATCTCCTGGGCTAACGGATAGTTCCCAGGGATGTGGAGTGAGCCATCCAGCATGACCAGTATGCTCAGCCTTGAACTTCTTGGCGGTAAATCTATTATGGAGATACGTTTTAAGCACTCCGTTCTCGATTATCTTAGTTTTTCTAGTTGGTACTGCTTCATCATCAAAATTCCTAACAATGTATCCCATGGGATTCAAAGGATCATCAATTATGTTGAAGTTCTCTGGTGCTATATTCTTTCCCAGCTTACCGATGAGGAAGGAGAATCCCGCATCTACTGCATAAGCAGATGACGAAGCTCCAACAAGATTCATTAGGGATGCAGTAGCATCAATCGTAAACACGGTGTTGTACTTTCCAGGATCAAGTTTCCTAGCATTAACTGAGAGTTTGGCATCATTTGCTGCTATGGAAGCCATCTTTTTGGGATCGATGCCTGATAAACTGCTAGAAGCCATAGATGCGTGACCCGTTGATTCCTTATCCATAAATGCTCGCACATCCAGATATATATTAGTTCCAGAGTTTTTACCTCTGAAACCTTTAGAAGTCACTAATACGAAGTTATACGCATTTGCCAACACGGTACCCGCAACTCTTTTTGCTCCCTCACTGGTGCCCGTCTCTATAGCTTCTTGAGCTAGATCAAGGAGTCTTTCTGGTCTCTCTAACAAATCCTTATCCAATTTAGCTGGGTATTCTGGGTACCTATCTGCTGGTTCTGGTAAGGGTGAATAATCCTCTCTTGGAGGAGTCTTTTTCATCATTTCTAACGCGGTTTCGACCATTTTTGGAATATTCTTGATTGAGGCAAAACCAACACTAAATGTGCTTACCCTTTGATTTTTCTCGATAATTATTTCCAGCCCCGTTTCATCCCAAGTTTTTGTTGCTGATATCTTATTGACAGCGAACCTTACTTGGTGCGTAAACCTAGATGTAGCGGAGATCGCGTATCCATCAAGATTAAACTTCGCTAATTCTTTCTCAATATCACTTATTATTGAGAAAAGTTCATCAGTTCCTAACACATTTCTCACCTGACTAGGAGTCTAATATTTCTTAATCTAACATTAGGTCCACCAACATACACAGGCACTCCTTGTCCGGGGTCTCCTTTTCCGCACGTTGCAGAATAGTACTCTATATTCTTGTCAACGGCATCTATTCTTTCGTAAAAGACTGGAGTTGTTATTTCAAGCACTGGGTTCCTTACTAGATGCTTTAATTCCCCATTCTCTATAAGCCATGCTTCCTTGCC